>CESW01031781.1_pt1 | contig 68334 bp, 65 predicted proteins | sample 531171 | NCBI WGS metagenome assembly CESW01 (sample SAMEA2621859, study PRJEB7988) | marine metagenome | biome: marine biome (ENVO:00000447); feature: surface water layer (ENVO:00002042); material: "saline water (ENVO:00002010), including plankton (ENVO:xxxxxxxx)" | depth 5 m
TAGCTCAATTGGCTTGATTTATGCACTGAAAAAAATTTTAAAGATATTGTATTAATGAAAATTCCAAGAAGAAAAAAAATCAACAAATATAAATTAAAACTCCCTGAATGCGTAATAATGGCCGGAGGTCTTGGTACTAGATTGGGATCACTGACAAAGAAAACACCCAAACCTATAATTAATATAAACAGAAAGCCTTTTTTATTCTACATTCTCGATAAACTAATTTCAGAGGGATTTGAAAAATTTCTTTTTCTATTATCTTATAAAAACAAAAAAATTATTAATAAACTAGATTATTATAATTCAAAAAATCTTTATTTATTCGATTATTATATTGATAAAAGACAAAAACAGGGCACGTCCAAATCTTTATATGACATTAAAGATGAATTAAGTACTAATTTTTTTTATACTAATGCTGATGAATTGCCAAATTTTTCAATAAAATATTTCTATAAAAAACATTTGTTAAAAAAATCATTAGTTTCTTTTATTTTATTTAAAAATGATAAAGAAGGGTATATTTCAAAAAAAAATCAAAAAATCTATAAATCTCAAAAAAAAGACAAAACCAAATTTATTGAATGTGGTTTTAAGTTTATGAACAAGAATATTTTTAAAAAAAATAAATTTGATAAAAAAAAATTAGAGCATAACCTAATAAAAAATAATATATTAAAAAAAAGCAATTATTTGTTAATTCATAAACTTCCCTATAGAATAGATAGTCAAAAAGATATTTCTTATGCAAAAAAATTCATTTAAAAAAAAAGAACTAATAATTTTGACAGGTATTACAGGAGGTATAGGTAACTTTGTATTTAACAATTTACCAGAGGAATATGAATTTTTAATATTAGGCCGTTCAAAAAGTAAATTAAAAAGCCTTGTTAAAAATAAAAAAAAAGCAAATTATTATTTTTATGATCAAATAAAAAATTTAAATACAAAAGAATTTACAAAAAAAATAAATTTTAAAAATTATTCAAATATTCATTTAATTTTTTTTTCTGGCACATTGGATAAAAAAAAAATGTCTTTTGATTATAAAAATTGGTATGAAATATTTCAAATTAATTTGATATCACATTTAGAAATTTTATTCAGTATTATTAAATTTTATAAAAATAAAAATGATACAGTAAACCAAGTAATATTTTTATCAGGAGGAGGAGGTGCAAGCTCTTTTCCTGAATTTCCAGCATACTCTGCAAGTAAAACTGCAATGATTAGAACAGTCGAAAATTTATCTCAAAAGTATGCAAAATTTAACTTTTCTATTTTTGCTTTAGCTCCAGGCGCAATAAAATCAAAGATGCTATCTAAAGTTTTGCAATTTTCAAAAGTTGGAAAAAGATCATCTAAGAGAATAGTTTTTGAGTTTATTATTCAAAGTCTTAAACGAAAAAATAAAATATATAATGGAAAATTAATACATGTAAGAGACAAGTTAAGTAATATAATCAAGCATAAAGGTAAAAATTTCTATAAATTAAGGAGAATTGAATAATGAATATCTTTTTTATAGGCATGGGTAATATGGGAAAAAAGCATTTACTAGCAATTAATGCATTGAAAAATAAATTTAATCTTAAAATTAATGGATATTACGACCCTGGAGTTAAAAAAATCAAAATTAATAATTCCTCGTTAGAGGGTTTAGATAAAATTAATAAAAAATATTTAATGCAAAATGAGATAGATTTTTGCATTATTTCTACCCCACATTATTTAACAAAAAAATATGTAGATTTAATATATTCAACAAGAAAAAAAATAGATATTTTTGTTGAAAAACCATTAGGTTTAAATTTTAGAGAAGCAAACCAAATATGCAAAAATAAAATAAAGGGCCAAAAATTATATGTTGGTCTAAATTATAGATTTTTTAATGGAATTAAAAAACTAATTATAGATCTTAAAAAAAAAAAATTTGGAAATATTTCATCACTAGAGTTATTTATGGGACATGGACAGAACCCACAAATACAAAAGAGCTGGAAATTAAACAAAGTTAAATCTGGTGGAGGAGCTATAATAGATCCTGGAATTCATTTAATAAATTTAATACAACAAATTGTAAATAGTAAGATTAAAGTTAGGCATACCAGCGTTTTAAAAAATTTTTTTTGGAAAACTGGTATAGAAGAAAAAACATTAATTTTACTTTCTACAAAAAAAATTCCATTAATTTTATTAAATATTTCTATAGTAAACTGGAGAGGTGAATTTTCAATTAAAGTCAATGGAAATAAAGGATATGGATATATTAGTGGCAGAGGATCACATTATGGCAATCAAATTTATAAGACTGGTTTAAGGTGGGGATGGTTAAATTCAAAAGCAAAAAATCAGGAAGGAACTGAAATCATTAAATCAAATTCTAGTGAAAAAAATGTTTTTCTCTTACAAATGAAAGCAGTAATTTTTGACATAAAAAAAAAGAAACAAAAAATTAAACCATCTGACCATAACGATGCTTTAAAAAGTATGAAATTAATAAATGAAATATATAAATGTCAAAAAAGAAAGTTTTAATAATATCATGCCTTCCACTTTATCCTGTTAGAAGTGGTTTTCAGAATACTAATTATTTATTGTATAAATTTTTAACAAAAAAATTTAAAGTAAATTTTTTAAATGTAAATAATACTAATAAATATGATCCAGTTATTAATTTAAAAGTTCTAAAGATACATATTAACAAAATCCTATACTATAATCCTAATTTTATATTTATTACAACTACTAAACTTTCATTAATTTTATCTGATTATTTGAAAAAAATTAAAAAAAAACCAATTATTATTTGTCACGATTTATATAGGTTTAGAAAAATTTATTTTAAAAAAAATAATATCGTTGATAGAAATTCAATATCTAAATCTGATGAATTAAAAATTATAAAAATGTCAAAATTTATTTTTGATATTTCAAAAGAAGAGAAAAATTATCTTGTCAAAGAAAATATACCTAGAAAAAAAATAGTATTTACTCATACGCCAATAGAATTTAAGAATAAACTACCTTTTAAAAATAAAAAATTCGATTTTATTTTTTCAGGCAGTAGTTGGTTTCAAAATACGTTGAATCTTAAGAAAATTTTCAACAAGGAAATTAAATTTTTTAAAGATAAAAATATTTTAATTATGGGCACACAAAAAAATAATTTACAAACTAAATATAAACAAATTAAATTTGAGAAATTTAACAAAAATTTTTATCTTTATTCAAAAATTGGATTAGCACCTATAAAATACGAAAATGGGAGAAATGTGAAAATATTTGAGATGTTTTCGTATGGGTTGCCAGTATTTACAAATGTAAATCTTACAGAGTATGGTTTAGAAGACAAAAAACATTATTTTTTGATAAAAAATAATAAATGGGAAGAAATATTGAGTCATTTTTATCATAGAGATGATTTTTTAAAATCTGTTGGTAGGAATGCTAGATTTTGGAGTAGAAAAAATTCAAATTACTTACAAGGATTTAAAACAATTTTAAATAGAATGTAAAATTTTTATATGAAAGAAAAGATAATTATTATACCTGCAAAAGGAAATTCAATAGGTATTAAGAAAAAAAACCTTATAGGATTTTGTGGAAAGCCACTTTTATACTGGTCGATATTACAAGCAAAAAAAAATAAAATTGGAGCAAAAGTTTATGTATCTTCAGAGTCAGATGAAATTTTAGAGTACTCAAAAGAAATGGGGGTGCATGGTATAAAAAGACCAAAAAAACTAGCAAGAAAAAATTCATCATCCGAAAGTGCGATTATTGATGTTTGTGAACAAATTAAAAAAAAAGATTGTGATATTATTTTTTTACAAGCAACAAGTCCTTTACGCTACCCAAATGATATCAAAAATGCTTATAATTTTTTTCAAAAAAAAAAATTAGACTCTCTTTTTTCTGCTTATCAGTCTGATGGTTTTTTTGATATTTGGGAAAAAAGAAAAAAAAAGTACTTTCCTATCACTATTGATTATACAAAAAGATTGATGAGACAAAAATTTAAAAATAAACATCTTCAGCAAAATGGATCAATCTATATTTTCAAAAAGAAAATTCTTTTAAAATATAATAACAGAATTGGTGGAAAAATTGGAGTGTACCCGATGAAAAATTGGCAAACTTTTGAATTAGATACAGTTGATGAAATAAAAAATATGGAGTTGTTATTTAGTCATAATTTGATTAAGTATTATAAAAGATAATTATGAATAACTATTTCCTTAATAGCTCTAAAGTAATTAAATCATTAAAAAAAGAGGAAAAAAATTTAAAAAAAATAGTAAATAAAATATTTAATACTTATAAATTAAAAGGAAAAGTTTTAGTAGCTGGACATGGTGGATCATGTTCAGATGCAGAACATTTTGTTGGAGAACTGATATGTACATACAAAAATCGTGAAAGAGAACCAATATCAGCTATTTCACTAGGAAGTTTACCAGCAGCATTAACTGCTTGGTCAAATGATTTTGGTTTTGAAACATTTTTTGAAAGAATGACAAAAGCACATTTGAAAAAAAATGATTTACTTGTTTTAATATCTACCGGAGGCGGGGACAGAAACAAAGGGACTTCGATGTCATTAGTAAAAGCTGCCGATTATGCAAAAAAAAAAAAAATATGCATAGTTTCTTTATTAGGGAAAACTGGAGGTGAATTAAGTAAAATTTCTGATATTAATATAGTTGTAAAAAGTAAACTAACTTCACATATTCAAGAGGCACATATTACAATGTTACATTATATATGCGAATGTTTAGACGAAAAATTAATATAATGAAAATAAACTTAAAAAAAAATCCTTACTTTATAGCTGAGATAGGTATTAACCATAATGGTCGTTATAGCATTGCTAAGAAAATGATAATAAAAGCCATTAAAGCTGGAGCTAGTGCTGTAAAATTTCAAAAAAGAGATATCAAAAGCCTTCTAAATTTTGGTTTAAAACCACAGAATGCCAAAGGCTATCTAAGTAAAAATGAAAATGATACAAATCATAAATTAACTAAATATGGTGCATGGACTTATCCTGATATTAGGCTTGAACTATCAGATAATGATTATCTTAAAATCAAAAAACTCTGTAAAATAAAAAATATTGATTTAATTATAACTCCTTGGGATAACTCCAGTGCAGATTTTATAGAAAAATTAGGTGTTAAATTTTTCAAAATTGCCAGTATAGATGCAAATAATTATCAATTTTGTGAGTATATCGCTAAAAAGAAAATACCAACTATTATTAGCACAGGCATGTGTTCATATAATGAAATTCTTAAAACTCGAAAAATTTTCAAAAAAAATAAAACCCCACATATTTTTTTACATTGTACTTCAGCGTATCCAACTGAAACAAAAGATAAAAATTTAAAATGTATTACTGAAATGAGAAAAATTTTAAAAGATAATGTTGGATTTTCAGGTCATGGAACTTCGTATATAGGTCCCATAGGTGCAGTTGCACTTGGTGCGAGTATCATTGAAAAACACGTGACTTTAAATAAAAAAATGCTCGGATCAGATCATGCTGCCTCGTTGAATTTTGAAGAGTTTAAAAGAATGACTGATTTATGCAACGAGATTTATTTAAGTTTAGGCAACAATGAAAAAAAATTTTTAAAATCAGAAACTATTTTAAAAAATATTTTGTTAAGAAAGTTTGTAACAACTAAAAAAATTCAAAAAGGAGTTACTTTGAAGAAAAATTCAATAAACACAGCATTAACCTTTAAAAAAGGCGGAATACATCCAAAAGATTACTTTAGAATCATTAACAGAAAAGTTAAAAAAAACCTTAAAAAAGGTCATGTACTAAGTTTTGCTGATATAAAATAAACGTGATAATTTCAAAAACACCGTATAGAGTTCCCTTGGCTGGTGGTGGTACTGATATTGATTTTTATTATAGGAAAAGAAATGGATATTTTTCATCAGTTGCAATAGATCAATATGTTTATGTTCTTTTACATGAAAGAGGAATAGAAAAAAATTATTTAATACAAACTACAAAAACTGAATTCAAAAAAAGTATAGATAAAATCTCTCATAAATTAATAAGAGAAACATTAAGGTTTTATAAAATTAGAGAAAAATTACATGTAGCAACTTTTGCAACTGTTCCTACACAAACTGGTCTGGGATCTTCGAGTGCAATGATAGTTGGTTTAATTAATTGTTTAAATAGATTAAAAAAATTAAATTTGACAAGAAATCAGATTTTCAAAGATGCATATTTAATTGAAAGAAAAATTTGTAATGCTTATGGAGGCTGGCAAGACCAAATTATAAGTGAATATGGAGGACTTTTAAATATTAAAATTTCTAAAAAAGAAAATATTAAAATTGATAAAATTTCTTTAACTAAAAAAATTAAAAAAACAATAAATAATAATTTTTTATTAGTTTATACTAACAAAAAAAGAGAATCTTCAAAAATAATTCTTAAACAGAAACAAAAAGCTAATAAGATTATCAATTATTATGATCAAATAAAATCTCTAAACGATCAAACTTTATATTATTTAAAAAAAAATGATCCAAAAAAATTAGGAGAAATATTTAATAAACATTGGACTATTAAAAAAAAATTATCATCTAATATGACAAATAAACAGATAGATAATCTTTATGAAATTTTAATAAAGGAATTTAATTTTTATGGTGGCAAATTAATTGGTGCTGGAGGTGGAGGTTTTTTTTTAATGGTAGGAAATAACTTAAATTATAAAATAAACAAATTAAAAATAAGAGGATTTGAGTCTTTAAGATTTAATATAGAGAAAAAAGGCTCTTTAATTATTTGATTTAAGTAATTTTAAAAAGAATTCTTTATTTTTTAAATTATTTGTAATTAGAATTTTACCTGAGTCTAACTTTAGTTTTCCATTCCAATCACAAATTTGCAGATTTGCATTTTTAATCAAAAGAACCAATGGATTAATGTCTATTTTTTTTACATTTGTTTCTATAAAAACATCAGACTTTCCTTCACACATTAAACAATAATTATAGGCATCAGAACCTGTTATTTTAAAAAGCCCCTTATAATTTTTAAGAAAATTATACACTTTCTTATTTTTAAGAGTATTAAAGGTGTTAATTAAAATAGATTTAAATCTAAAATTATTTTTTTTAAGAATTATTTTTCTCTTTCTATTATTTTGAAAAATATAATTTTTTTCATTAATTGCTACATAAAATTTTTTTAAAATTGGGAAATTAACAAAACTCAAGATGCAAGTATCTTTATAATATAGACCAATTAAATTACTCCATGTTGGAAGATTTAATAAATAATTTTTTGTACCATCAACAGGATCTATATACCAAGTATAATCACTTTTCCCATAAATTGTTTTTGACTCTTCTGAAATAATTGTATCATCAGGAAATTTTTCATTGATTATTTTTTTAAGAAAATTTTCAATCTTTTGATCTAAGTTTGTAACTGGATCAAATACCCCTTTTTTTTTTGATTTTACTTTTAATAGAATTTTTTGGTTATTAATTTTGTCTAATTTTTTTTGGACTTTGATAATAAAATCAAAATATATTTTTTTTCTAATTTTATATTTTGTAGTTAGATTCTTTTGCATCTTTGTAAAATTGACTTACAGTTTCTCTCGAATATTGTAATCTATTTTTACCAAACAATTTAAGTTTTTTTAATTGTGATGGCTGCATTGTTATAATATCAGTCTTTGCTCTAATAGCGTTTACTAAATCAAATGACATTCTGGTGCTTGCCCATAAACTCATACAATTACTTTCTTTTTTAATCAATTCATTTATTTTTTTCATTTCTTCTACCGCGTCAAAACCACTGTCAAAAAGTCTGCCAGCAAATATAGAAAGTATTGACTTAGAATCTTTCACACAAGATAAAATTTCTTTAATTTGCTCAATTAAGAATATAGCTGTTATATTTAATTTTATTTTTTCTGATGCTAATTCGTTAATTACATTGATGGTTGACTTTCCATCAGTGAACATTATCGGAATTTTAACATAAACATTATTTGATAATTTATTTAAAATTTTTGCCTGCTTGATCATTTCTTTTTCCTCATCTGCAATAACCTCTAAACTGACGGGTTTTTTATTGATTATTTCCAAAATTTCCTTGCAGTAACTTATGTAATTTTCTGCACCATGATTTCTAAAAATCGAGGGATTAAAAGTATATCCATCTACATCTAATTCTTTTTCATTAGATAATTCTGTCAAAATTGCTCCATCAGCATATATACTTATTTGGTCTCTTAAGTTTTCGAATTTATACATAGTTATTATCTTATTGATATTTCATTAAAAAATGACTTAAGGTATTTATTTAATTTGAAGTCAAATGGTTTTTTAAAATGAAATTTTTCAAAATCATTATACCTGTCGTCTAATTTTAATTTATGTTTCTCTAGCCTCATAGCTGGAAGTTTATAATACATGTATGCGTACTCATAAATGAGTTTTTTGTCAAAATTTATTTTTTTTTTATAAAGATTAATGTTTTGAAATATATGTAAAAGTTGTTTTTTATTTTTTGGATGAAGGCAAAAATTATAGCTAATGTGAGAATTGTCACCTGTGTTAATGACAGGTATTTTATAATAAGCAAATTCGTGTGCTATTGTCCCATGATTTGTAACGATAAATTTTGGTTTTAATTTTATTAAACTTTTATTGTTTGTTTTTTTATCAAGGAATATAACATTCTTATATTTTTGTTTTAAATCCTCAAATACTCTATCATTAGCTTCAAATTGATTTGGATGAGGCTTAATTAACCACTTAATATTTTTATTCTTTTTTGAAAAATTTAGAATAAAGTTTAACTGCTTATAAAAATCGTCAAAGATCATATGCCTAAATCTATGAATAGCATCATAAAAATCGTGACAAAACAAAATTGCATAATTTTGTTTTTTATATAAATTTTGAAAATTTATATCAGACTTATATGGAGACTTTTTTAAATACACCAGTTTAGTTTTTCCTGATAGCCTTTCTTCAATTATTTTTTTACCTATTTTTCTTGCTATAGTTTTATTTTTTATTTTTTTAAAATTTTTTTGAAAGTTAAAATATTCATTTACTTCGTCATTTCTAGAAATATTGTCAATCTTATGAAGTCTAAACTTTCTTGTCCCATTATTTTCTGAGTATATCATTACTACTGGTATTTTTTTGTGTAAAGCATATCTAGTTATAATGCCATACTGAATATAATAAGGGTGACTTGTAATAATAAGCTTTACTTTATTTTTTAAAAAAAACTTCTCGCATATATCGTATATATTTATTGCATGGGAGAACGTTAACAACAATTTATGATCTTTTAAATTATTAATTGTAGGTTTAAAATTTAATCGCAAATGGGTGTCATAAATTAAATCACCTATTTTAATACCCTTATATCTAAAATTAATTAATTGTTTTCTTGTATTTATTTTATTAAAAATTTTTCTTACATCTTTAAACTTAATATTATGCTCCTCCCTATTTTCATTAATTCCCTCATTTACTTTAAATGATTTAAAGATAGACCTTAATCTATATGTATGAATTTTAAATTTAGAGAAAAAAGTACGTTGCAGTATGAAATAAAAGAATTTGCATTCTAAATGATAGTTTTTTTTAAGAAAGTAAACTATTTCACTATAAAAACAAATCCAAGGGCTGTTATCAAATAAATCAATTAATACAATACCTTTTTCTTTATTTGAAATTAAAGATCTAAAGTAAAACTTATTTTTTTTGATTATTTTCTTCGTATATTTATCAAAAAATATTTTACGATATTTAATTTTTAATTTAGGGAAATAGTTTAACAGCATTCATTTTTTTTAACATATTTTGAATAATATTGTACATATTTTAAAATTCGATTATATCCTAAAACACCCATGCAAATTATAAATAAATTAAAGTTTGTAGTTTATAGCTTTACAATGAATATTTTCTGTTTAACAAAATTATATGACAAAAAATTTAATTTAGAAAATAATAAAATTGCACATAACAAATATCTTATGTTTGAGGTCAGATATGATTCAAGTTTAGTAGCAATGATTTACTTATTCGTGATAATTTTTTATAGAAAAAACTATAAAATATTACTCTTTTATTACAGTCCATTTGATAAGTATCTTGGTAATATTTTCTTTAAGTTTTTTTATCAATTTTATTTCAAGATTTTAAAAAATAATTGTGATGTTAAAATTGTAAATTTATATAGAAAAGCTAACAAAAACCAAATTTTAAAATCATATAAAATTTTTAAATTAATTAAAAATAAAAAAGATGTTAATAAAATTAATTATAAAAAGTATAACATAGGTAAATATATTTATCAGTCATATTGCAGAGAACTATTAAAAGAAACAGTTGATATAAAAAATAAGGATTTAATTAAATTTATTCTTAGGGCAATTACAACTGTTGATGAGACTGAAAATCTATTTAAAAAATTTAATATTTATAAAATATTTATTTCACATACAATGTTTATACGTTTTGGTTTAACGTGTAATGTTGCTAAAAAAAATAGAGCCAAAATTTTCATATTACATCCAATCACATATCGAGGATATTTTAACAGAATATCTTTACTTAAAATATCCAATAAGTTGTTACAAATAGAAAGATACTGGCTGTTTAAGGAAGATTTTAAACAAATTAAAAATAAAAGAAAAGCATTAAAAAACTCAAAAAAAGATTTAGATACCAGAATTTATGGTGGTAAAATTTCATCTAGATTTATTAAAGGTGGTATTTCTCCTTACAGTAATAAAATATTAAATTTTAATAGTAAAAAAACAAAAGTTATAATCTTACCATCATGTTTTTTTGATACTGCGAATTTTTACAGAAGTGCATTATTTCCAGACTCATATACATGGATAAATTATTTATTACAAAAAGCAAAAAAAACTAATTACGAGTGGTACGTTAAATCTCATCCAGATGGAATAAAACCTAATAACGTTATAATAAAAAAATTAAAAAAAAAATATCCTTTTATTAAAATATTACCATCTAATATATCTAATTTAACTTTTAAAAAAAATAGATTTAAAGCTATGTTCACCTTTAATGGTTCCGCTATTCATGAGTTTATTTATATGGGAATACCATCGTATGCAGCCAGTGATAACAAGCAATCAGGTTTTACATTTGGAAAAAGAGTAAAGAGTATCAATGAATTTAACAATATAATTAAAAACGTTGATAATCTAAAAATTCCAAAAAATTACTTAAATCAAATACTTAAATTTAATTATGTGTTTGTAAATCAACTTTCAAGAGATTGGTTAGTTAGCAATTTCTTGAATGATAGAATTGTTAAAAAATTGAGAGCTTTACATGATAAGAATAATATTTTAGATGAATATAAAAAATTAAATATTCTGTATAACAATATAAACAACACTCAAATTGATAACTTATACAAAATTTTAAAAAAAATCTAATAAACTGTTTTAAAAAGAATAATATAATTATATAAAGCCAAAATTATTTTCTATATGAAAGATCATATTAATAATAAAAACATCTGGATTTCTTGGACTGAACTTAAGTCAAAGCTAAAAGGTAAAAATGAAATATTTTTATTTGGTAAGTCACAAAATTTAATACCAAAAACTCTTAAAAAACTAAAGTTCTCAGGTAAAATTAGTATTATAGATAATAATAAAGACATAGAAGGTAGCAGTTATTTTGATTTAAAAATTTTAGATGCAAAAAAGATTTTAAAAAATAATAGTAAAAATATATTTATAATTATATGTGTTGAGCCTTATTCAATTATTCCACAATTATTAGAAAATAATCTTATACCTGGGAATAATTATGTATGTACGCCTGCTATTGAACACTGGGGGAAACTTCAGATGCTCAAAAATTTCACTTCAGATATAATTTTTACCTCATCTGATTTTAACTACAAAAAATCTTTAAAAGGTTCGAAATCTGGTGGAGGCATATTTCTTGCAAATTTTCAAAATAATTCTTACGAAAAAAAAATTGCTGGACAATTCAGACAGATAATTAAAACATCGTCTGGATATTATGCTATTAATTTTGTTAAAAAAGAAATCGTCAAATTTAATAATAATTTTAAAATTTTAAATAAATTTAAAATTTTTCAAAAAAATAAGAATACTAAATATTGTGGGTTAACCTATGATGAAAAAAATCAAGTTTTTTATATGGTGAATACTACTTCAGATTTTATAGAAATTTTTGATAGAAAATTTAAAAAGTTGGATGAAATATGTTTTTTAGAAAAAAAATATCGTAAAAAAAATCTTTACTATTTTAATGAAGGTGTTTGTCATCTTAATGATCTCGTCTTTTCTGATAACAAATTATATGTAAGTTATTTTTCTTTAACAGGTCGATGGAGAGATAATCTATTTGATGGGGGTTTGTGTGAAATTGATCCAGTTACACATAAAAAAAAAATAAAATTCAAAAATTTATATCAACCACATAGTCCGCATGTCTATAATAATGATTTTTATATATTAGACTCAATGAGAGGAATTTTATTAAATAATAAAGGTTTAAAAATTAAATTTAATGGATTTATAAGAGGTGTTGATATTAACAAAGATTATTTTTTTATAGGACAGAGTGAGAGTATGTATTTAAATCAACGCTTTTCTAGAATAAACAAAGAAATCACAAATTGTAACTCTGGAATTTATTGTATAGACAAATCTAACAATTGCTCAAGATTTTTAAGTACGCCTGATGTAATGAATATTCACTCTTTACACTTAACTAAAAATAAATAATGAATATTCAGGAGCCAAAAAAAAAACTACTAGAAAGATTTAGGAAAAATAATATTAAAATCCGATTAAAAAAAACAGATAGAGTATTAATCATTGAAAACTTAAATTATTATTCGGGCCTGCTAGGACTTGGTTCTAAAAATCTATATGCCATAAGCAATATTTCAAGACCCAAGTATTTGCCAAAAAAAATAAAATTTAAAAATTTCAACAACAAAACATTAGATTTTGACGACAATTACTTTAAATTTATATTCTGCAATGGTGTATTAAGCCATTTAGATAACCATAAAAAAATTATTTCAGAAATTTATAGAGTATTGGAAAGAGATGGTATTTCCTGGATTAATTTATACGGACAAAGCCCTTTTGCAAATATTAGAAAAAAATTTAATGTTAAAATGAACAAAGATAAGCAAATGATATTAAGTAAAATCTTAGCAACGTATGGTTGGGATCAAGATAAAATTAAATTTTTACTTGAAATATTAAATACAAAAAAAACTATTTATTTTAAAAAAAAAAAAATTGAGGATATTTTTAGAAAAGTTGGTTTTAGAAAAATTAATTTTTGTAAAAGAGGATATAAAACGGATCTTTCAGAAAAAAATTATAAAAACCAATATTCAAATTTTTTTTTACGTCATAGTGAACTAAGATATCTTTTAAAAAAATGAAAAGATATTTTTATAGATGTAAAGAATGCTTGATGGTTTCTCTTAGACCAAGAATTACTTTTAAAAAAGGGGTCTGCAACGCTTGTAGAAATTATAAAATATATAAAAAAATTGATTGGAAGGAAAAATTCTCACAACTTTTAAAAATTGCAAATCAAATAAAAAAAGAGAATAAAAACATAAAATATAACTGTATAGTCCCATCTGGTGGTGGTAAAGACAGCTCTTATGTAGCTTGGCATGTAAAAAATACCCTAGGTCTTAAACCTTTATGTGTTTTTTGTGAACCACCCCTTTTTACAAAATTAGGAAAAAGAAATCTTGAAAAATTTGAACAGAGTGGATTTAAAGTTATTAAATTAAAGTTTAATGATCACTTTAGATCATATGATAGAAAAGCATTTGTTAAGATGGGTTTGCCTCAACAAGCATGGCTTACTGCAATCACAATATTTCCAATTAAAGTAGCAAAAAAATATGGGATTAATTATATATTTGGAGGAGAGGAAGCGGAGAGCCTCTATGGAGGCTCTAATAAAAATTTTATGCGTAAACTTATAAACATTAAAGACCAGTATAGCAGCTTATTAGAAAATCAGCATTTAGAAGAATATTTTAATAAAAGTAAATTAAATAATTTCAAAAATATTTTGTTAAAAAAAAATGATTTGAATAAATTTAAATCAATTAATAAAATTTATTGGTCAAACTTTGAATTTTGGGATGAGCAAAAACATTTTAAAATTGCACAAGAAAAATGTGGAATGATAATTGCAAAAAAAAAACAAACTAATTCTATAAATAAACACTCGCATTTAGATCAAAAATTGTACGCATTACACATGTTCATTGCATATTTAAAATTTGGCTTTAGTAGAGCAACAACTGATACAAGTATAGCGATTAGGCTTGGCTATATGACTAGAAAAAAGGGTTTATCTATGGTAAATAAATACGACAATATTTTTCCAAGTGAGTTTTTAAAAGATTATTTGAAATATTTTAATCTCTCTAAGAACGAATTTTTTTCAGTTCTCAAAAAGCACTTAAATCGTAAAATTTTTCAAAATGACAATATTTTTAATCTTAAGTTAAAAAAACATTAATTTTTGTGTTTAATTTCAGCTAATTTAAAATCTTTCTCATCATCAATATCAGAAATATTTCTATTAACAAAAATTGGATAAGTATCTTTAAAGATAATTTTTTTTGTTTTTAAAAAATATTTTATTTTACATATATAAATATCTCCGCTTGGAGAAAAGTATTTAAATTTCGATTTGTCATAATTGAATTTAGTGTTAATAATTTTTTTGTTTTTAAATTGATATAAATTAACAAGATTAATTTTTTTTTTTAAAAAACTTACACAAGAATTTATATTATTTTGAATACTGATTTTTAATGACTTTTCAATTGTTTTAAGTGTTCTTAATGGAGAAGTTGGTTGTAGTAGAATAAAATAATCAAATTTTTTGAATTTTTTTTTGGTGAGTTCATATTTAAGAACATCTTCTATTAAACTATTGTCTTTAGCTAATCTATTTGGTCTTCTAGATACAACTACTTTAGAGAATTTTTTACAATATTTTAAAATTACTTCAGAATCAGTTGATACTAAAACTTGATCTATATATTTAGATCTTAAAGCCTTCTGTATCGTCCAATAAATTAAGGGTTTGCCATTAAAATTTTTAAAATTTTTGTTCTTAAGTCTTTTGCTAGATTTTCTCGCAGGTATTATAGCCAAAACTCTCATTAGATTTATAATAATAAATTTTTTTCATCTAAATTTTGCCCAAAATCCTGCCAATCTTTACTAGATATAGGGTATACACCAATTTTAAATTTTTTTTTAAGTAATACTTGAATTAAATCAATAAATGAAAATTTATTTTTTTTATTTATATGTTTGAAAATTTTAGCATTAGCTACATAAAGGCCAGAATTTGCAAGATATTCTTGTTCAGGTTTTTCAATTATATTTCTCAAAGTATTATTTACAATTTTACAAACACCATATGGAATTTTTTGACTCTTAACACAAACGACAACAGTTAAGTCATATTTCCTGCTGGAGTGGTAGGACAATAAATCATTTATATCTATATTAAACAAACTATCACAATTAGTAACTATGTAGGTTTTTTTATGTTGTTCTAAATTTTTTAAAATTCCAGCAGTGCCTAGGGGTTTTTTTTCTTGTAAAAAACTTAATTTATATTTTGGTTTTAACTCTTTAAAAAAGGATTTTATTAATTCACTTTTGTAAAATAGTGAAATTTTAAAGTTATTTAACCCAAAATTATTAAATTTTTCTATAATATTTTCTAATAAAGTCTTACCTTTATAATACAAAAGTGGCTTTGGTAATATACTTGTATAAGGTAACAAGCGCGTACCAAACCCACCAGCCATAATAACCACCTCTATATCTCTAAATTTTTTTTGAAGAATACTTTTTTTTTGTTTCCTAGATATGTAGTCAATAACAACTTTTTTTTTATTTATAATGGGTATCACATCTATTAGTGAATTTTCAAACAAATTACTGCTATCAATATTTTTAAATTTTTCAGATTCTATAAAATAGCATTTTTTTCTAAAATATTTTTTAATTTCGTGGTTTAATTTAGCACGTTTTAATATAGCTCTTCTAATATCTCCGTCAGTAATGGTACCTAAAAGTTTTTTATTTTTATCTACAACTATCAAGCACTTTTCAGAAGTTTCTTGAAGCTTTGTAATAACATCAATCAGCAATCTGTTTGGAAGTATAAATATATTTTTCATTATTTTATTAAATCATCTATTTTGTAATTACACTTTGATTTTCTTCCATAAAATTTACCAATTCTATTTGGTTCTATTCCATTACCAGGTCTTTTTAAAGTCAGATTAAATTTGGTAAATATCTCGCCTTTCTTAATTATTTTTTTGGCTACAATTGATTTTCTTGCATAAAGACGAATTTTTTTTTCTTTAGAACTGGGTTTTTTTTCAAATTTTCCAAGACTAAGCTCAGTTTTTCTGACTAAATCAACCATTTGTCTAAATTCCATAGGATCTAAACTCATAAAATGATCTGGTCCCTTTAATTTTTTATTTAAAGTTATGTGTTTTTCAATTATTTTTGCCCCCATACATACTGCCAGTGAGGGAACTATTATGGAAGTTGAATGGTCAGATAGTCCAACATTTAACATAAATTTTGATTTTAAATATTTTATACTTAATAAATTTAATTCGTTGATCTTTGTTGGATATAAAGAAACACAATGTAATATGTTAATTTTTTTTAACTTTGTATTTTTTTTTAATACTTTTACAGCGTTATAAATTTCCTTCATCTCTGCCATGCCAGTAGATAAAATAATTTCTTTATTTAACTTAGAAATATTTTTCAGAAATGGAATATTATTAATTTCTCCTGAGGGTATTTTAATTATATTAACTTTTAGTTTCTTTAAAAAAAGTAAGCTTTTGTCATCAAATACAGAATAAAAAATATGAATTTTTTTTTTCACTGCATATTTTTGAAGTTTTAAAAATTGATTAAAATTTAGGCTTATTTTTTTTTGCATCTGTAGTTGTTTTTCATTCTTAACATTGTTTTTAGAATAAGGAGCTTTAGAGGCATTTTTAGATACTAAAGAAATTGGATTAAAAATTTGAAATTTTACTGCATTAGCACCACTTTTCTTTGCTGCATCAATTAATTTAAAAGCGATAGAAATTTTTCCATTATGATTACAACCTGCCTCAGCGATAATAAAAGTCTTATTATTATTTATTAAATTCATTAAATTTTTTCAATAGGATCTGATTATTTTTTTTTTTTAAATGTTTTCTCAAAATATTTAAAATTTTATTTGAAGTTTTTCCATCTCCAAAATATAAATTTGATTTTTTAATTTTATTTAAAAATTTTACATTTTTAGTTTTATTTATCGCATTACTAATTGCAGACTGAGAACACGGTACATTAATCACAGATTGATGCATATATCGTCCTTTTTGTCTTTCACCGATGTTAATAGTGGGTATTTTGAAGTATGGAACTTCAATTATACCACTTGAAGAATTACCTATTACAAAAAAAGTTGATTTTAAAATTTTAAAGTACTTTTTAAATCCAAGAGATGCCTCAAAACTAAAATTTTTTTTGTGTTTTATGCTTTTTTTAATAAATGATATAAATGAATAAGAGCCTTTTTCATAGCCTGGAGCAGTTATTATAACGTTAAAATTTTTAAGGCATTTGATTATTATGAGAAAGTTCTTTCTCCATTCAAATTTCTTTTTAATAGTTTCAGGATGATAGGTTAAGATTACATATTTTTTTTTGGCTTTTTTAACATTTTTTTCTTGAGATAAAATATTTTCCACTGCTAATGACCCAACATTATGAATTCTAAATTTTTCTTCAGATAGTTTTAAAATGTTTTTTTTATAATCTTCGCAAATTGTAAAATGCAAGTGAGAAGCTTTTGTAATCATGTGCCTTATTTGATCATCTATAGCCCCTTCAGTTATTTCTCCACCATGTAAGTGAAAAACTAATTTTCTAAAGATTATAGCTGCGTTTATAATAGGGATCCTTTCTATTCTATCACCTAAAATACAAATTGCATCGAATTTGAAGTCATTAAATATTTTACCAACTTCACTTTGTAAGTTACCTAACGCTAAGCATTGGTCTTTATAATTATCTTTTTTAAAAACGGTTTTAAAAATTTTACTTATTTTAAAATTGTTTTTTTTTATTTCGTTTATAGTATTTCCATATTTATTCTCAGTATGTGTTCCGTAAACAAATAATAAATAATCAAAATCTTTACTAACTGAAATTTTTTTAATTAGAGGATGAAGAATTCCCATATCTCCTCGCGTAGAAGTGAAAAAAGCTATTTTAAATTTCATTTTTTTATTAATTTAGCAGGAACCCCAGCGTAAATAGAATTATCTGGAATATTTTTTAAAACAACAGAACCTGCACCAACAAAGCAGTTTTTTCCTATTTTAACTCCCTGGATAATCTTGGTACCCATTCCAACAAGCGTCAGTCTTCCAATCTTAACATTTCCTGCTAACACACATCCTGGTGCAATCTGACTATGATCTCCAATATAACAGTCGTGATCAATTATCGAACCAGTGTTTATTAGTACATTTTTTTTAATTTTTGACCCCCTATTAATGATAACACCAGGAAAAATTTTGCAACCCTCCCCAATTGTTACATCAGAGTCTATAATTGACCTATCATGTATCACTTTAATTAATTTAAATTCAAATTTTTTCAATAAATTAAACATTTCTTCATTTTTTTTTAAATTTTTAATATTAGCAAAACCTATTAAGACATTTAAAAACTCTTTTCTTTTTTTTTTTAATTTATTTGAAATTGATAAAGGGTCTGCATTTTTTGAAAAATTTATTATTTTAATTTTGTTAAATTTTTTTGTTTTGATAGTTGAATTTAATGATATTTTACTTACTGAACCATTTCCTATGCATAATAAATTTTTCATATAAATTAATATAATATTTTGATTATTTTATCTTGATCTTTTCTTTTTATACCTGGATGTGATGGAAGAATTACAACTTTTTTCCACATATTTTCTGTAACGTTAAGTTTTACATTTTTAAAATTAGAATATGGTTTTTGTAGGTGAAGTGGTTTCCAAAAATGGTCAAGCTGTATATTTTTTTTATTAAATTTATTTTTAATAATTTTGAAAAGGTTATTATTTTTTAAAACAATATAAAAGACCCAATTTATATTCTTTTCATCATGAACCACTCTGAAATTTTTGTTATCTTTAAGCTTATTCCGATAATAATTAAATATTTTTTTTTTTTTACTCAAAATCAAATTAAGATTATTTAATTGAGAAATTCCAATACTGGCTTGAATATTTGTCATTTTGTAATTGTAGCCAATTAGTTGATGGTCATAATTTCCACTTTTTTTTCCTACGGTTGAGAATATTCTAGCCATATTTGCTAAATTGACAGAATTTGTTGCTAGTATCCCACCAGCTCCTGTAGTTAAAGTTTTATTACCATTAAATGAAAAGCAAAATATAGAGTTATTATTTTTTTCAAATTTGAAAATATTTTGGTTGTGACAAGCTGCAGAGTCAAAAATTATTTTTAAAAAATATTTTTTTGAAAATTTCTCAAATTTTTTAAAGTCAATTTTTTTACCTAATGATTGGACTACTATAATAGCTTTTATTTTCTTCAGTGTTGATTTATCAAATAAGGTTTTTTTTTTGATGAAAGTCTTTTTTTTAATTAAATTCTCTAATTTTACTAAGTCTAAAATTAATTCTTCATTGCAATCAAAAAACCAAGGTTTTGCTCCTGTATACAATATAGCATTAGCGGTGGCTGCAAAAGTATAACTTGGGGTAATAATTAAATCATCAGTCTTTACATCGGAGATTAATAAAGCCAAATGTAATGCTGAAGTACCAGAATTTAAGGCAACTGAGTTTTTAAATTGAAATTTATCACAAAATAATTTTTCAAAACGTTTTACATTAGGTCCAACCGTCGAAACAAAATTTGTATTTAAACAATTTAATAAAATTTTTTTTTCATTAGATTTCAAATAAGGAATATATGTATTTATCATTTAGGCATTATAAAATCTTTGATTATTTACATCCTCATAAATATTATTTTTAAAATTATTAATAATTTTTGAGGTTTCTATTAAAATGTCTGTTTCAGGATGTAAGTTAAAAAATTTTTTCATTTTATCAAAGCTTAATCGATAGCTTCTCAAGTCTAAATCTTTTTCCACAATTTCTAGATCTAAATTTTTAAAAAATTTATCTTTTACAAGGCTTGCAATCTCAATTTTTTGATAATTTTCATTGTTGTAACCTAAATTAAAAATTTGAGATCTATATCTATTGTTTTCATCCTCAATAATTTTTTTGTATACTCTAGCAGGTTCCCCAACCCACATCAATGGTCTCACCATTTTTGGTCCAAATACTTTTATCTCTTTTTTAAAATATGCATCTTTTATTAAATGATTCAAAATTAAATCAAATCTCATTCTCGGAGAGTCACCATAAACTGTTGATGGTCTAAAAATAGTTACATTAATTTCATCTGCAAATTTGTTTAATAATATTTGTTCACAGTCTATTTTAGTTTTAGCATAAAGTGATACTGGATTTAGTTTAGTATTTTCGTCTGCGATCTCATCCAAATTTTGAACTCCATAACTACTAGCTGTAGACATGAATATAAAATTTTTAACTTTATTTTTTATTGAAATTTCAGTTATTTTTTTAGTGGACTCGTAATTTATTGAGACAGTCTCTTTTTCAGAAATCTTACATGCTGCCTCACCAACTAAAGCAGCTAAATGTATCACAGTATCTATGTTTTCAAAGTATTTTTCATTTTTTGAATAATCTCTTATATCGTTTGAAATCAAATGAAGTTTTTTATTTTTGTTAAAACTTTTCAAGGAATTTTTATCAAACAATAAATTATCAAGGACAAATATTTCATAATTTGAGTTTAATAAATTTGTTACAACATGAGAACCAATATATCCAGCACCACCCGTAATCAGAATTTTTTTTGTCATATCCAATTTTCCTCCCCAGAAACTTTATATTTAATATTTTTAGGCATTCGAAAATTTTTCCATATTCCCATATTATCTAGAATAAATTTTGAATTATTTAAGAATTTTTTTGTATTAAAAAAATCTTTTCTGAAAAAATCATGATCTACACTTAAAACAATACATTCAAATTTTTTTAAATCTTGTGGATATTTAAAGGAATTTAATCCTGTTATTTTTTTTATTTCTTTACTGCTATAAAAAGGGTCATATAAATTTACCTTTATTTTCTTTTTAATTAATTTTTTAACAAATGGAATAACAGGTGATAAAATATCGACTTTTAAATTTCCTTTATATGACAAACCTAAAACTGCTACAGATTTGTATTTTTTTTTTATAATAGATTTAGCTATTAATATATTTATATTTTGATCTGTTTTAATAGTTTCTCTCAATAATGTGAGTTTGTTTTTATCCTTGATTTCTCTAAGTACATACTGGCTTGATAAAGGAATACAATATCCACCCGTGCCAAATCCAGGTGAAAAAGTGCCTATGTTCCACTTAGTTCCAACTAGATTTAAAACTTCTTTCATATCATAATCTTTGTAAGCAATTGAAAGTTGATTTGCCAAAGTAATTTCCATATGCCTGTATGCGTTTTCAATACTTTTTACCATTTCTGAAATACTATAGTTTTTTGCAACATGTATTTTTTTACAAACAATTGATAGTATTTGTTTAATTATATTACCTTCTTTCTTATTTTTAGATCCAATAACTCTATCTAAATTTTCAATTGTTTTAGTATTAGCGACAAACCAATCTCTTCTAGGGGCAACACCCAAAATATAATTATTACCATCTAGACCTAATTTTTCTAAATAAGGTAAAATAAATTTTTTTGTGAATTTAGGTGTTAAGGTTGACTCTATTATTATTACAGTTTTTTTTTTCTTGTTCTTAATTAATTCACTGATATTGCTCAAAGTTCTAAACAGTATTTTAAAGTATGGTTTGCCATTTTTTTCAGTAGGTATTGCAATAAAATGAACATCATAATCAGATTTCAAAAAATCATTATAATCATTCGTAGCACTTAAAGTTTTGTTTTTTACTAATTTTTTAATATCGAAGTTAAACCATTTTTTTAGTTCAGGTATAATTAGTTTTTGGTCATTTATTTTTTTTACTTTCTTTTTGTCAATATCATATCCTTTACAACAGACACCTTTTTTAGAAAAATAAACCATCGTGGAGAAACCAATATAACCAGTGCCCCAAACTGCAATTTTAGATTTTTTATTTAATAAATTGTTTTTAATAGACATTTAACAGATATTATAGATTATGTAGGTTTCTAAAGTATTTTAAGGATAATTCAAACATGAATTTTTTAGATTACATCAAATATAGATTTTCAAATATATTAAAATATAATCGATCTTTGATTGGTAGCAGTGCATTGATAAATGCTCGTAAAAACTATCATACAATAAAAAATATCAGACAAGCAGAGCTAAAAGTCTTCTCTCAATATGGTGAAGATGGAATTATAGATTATATTTTATCAAAATTAAATATTAATGCCAAAATCTCATTTGTAGAAATAGGGACAGGAGATTATGAGGAGGCTAATACAAGATATTTGTGTGAGACAAGACCATGCCAGGGTTATCTAATTGATCTAGATAAAAAAATTAATTTTATAACTAAAAGAAATTTTTATTGGCAAAATGATTTAAAAATAATTAATAAAAAAATTTCAGTTGAAAATATAAACAATCTATTACCAAAAAAATACTTAGAAGATCTAGATTTATTTTCTCTAGATATAGATGGTTTAGATTATTGGATATTAGACACATTAGATTTAAGCTCAACAAAGATAGTTATACTTGAGTATAATTCTATTTTTGGTCATGATAAAGAAGTTACTGTACCAAACATTCAAAATTTTGATAGGTCAAACTATTCTAAGTTTTATTTTGGTGCTTCTTTGAAAGCATTAATTAATATTATGAAAGCAAAAAACTTTTATTTTATAGGAGCCAATAAGGCATGCTGTAACGCTTTTTTCATTAATTTTAAATATCAAAATTTATTTTCAAATATTATGGTTGATGATTTATCGATTTATACCGATTTTTCATTTAGAGAAATTATCCCAAATTCTAATAAAATTTTTAATTATAAAAAATTTGCAATTCAACAAATATTAAATTTGGAGTTATTTGATCTCAACCAAAAAAAAATAAGAAAGATTAGTGATCTTTACAAATGATTTTATATTTTTAGAAATTAAATGAAAAAAATATATTTTAAATTAATACATAGTTTAATCATGTTAATAATATATCAATAAAGTTTTTAAATTTTTTTGTGACCACATTAAATCATATACAAGTTTTAAGAGCTTTTAGTGTATTAGCAGTTTTTGTTTATCACTTAAAATTTGATTTTTTTTATTCTGGCTATTTAGGGGTAGATATTTTTTTTGTAATATCTGGTTATTTAATTTCTTCAAAAATATTTTATGATTATCAAGAAACTAGAAAAATACAATTACTAAAATTTTATAAAAGTAGAGTTAAGAGGATAATGCCTTTGTTATTTTTTTTCTTAATTATTTCATACATTTTTATAATATTTTTTTTACCATCTAAGTATGCGCTAGGAACCTCATTCTATGAGATAATTAGTGCATTGTTTGGATTATCTAATCTTTATTTTTTATACAGAGGAAAAACTTATTTTGATGATGATTTAGACTCACCTATTCTTCACACTTGGTCTTTAGGTATCGAAGAACAGTTCTATCTAATATACCCTCTGATTATTTTATTTTTATTTAAAACATTTAATTTAAAAAAATCAATCTTCATTTTATTTATAATTCTTTTAGTATCTCTTTTTTCTCAAATTATTATAGATGCAAAAAATCAGACAAAATTTTTTTTTCCAACTTTCAGATTTTGGGAATTATTAGCTGGAGCTGTACTCTTTTTTTATATCAAAGATAAAAAAATCAAAAATTATAAATTATTTTTATCCTCGTTTATTTTAATAATTAGTATTTTTTTTGTAAAAAACGAAAATTCAGTTATTTTGAATTTTCTAACTGTAATGTTAGCTACCATATTCATATCTACCTATAGTAGTCAGTATTTAAGACCTATTATGAACAATAAGTTTTTAATTTATATTGGGAATATTTCTTTCTCTTTTTATTTATGGCATTATTTAATTATATTTTATTTAAATTATTATTTTAAATTATCTAACTTTGTTTTTTTTATAATTTCATTTGTTTTTACATTTATTTTATCTAGTCTCACTTATTTTTTTATTGAGAAAAAATTTAGGTATGCAAATTATTATTTTATTCAAAAATCTTTTTTTATTTTACCAAGTTTAATATTAATATCTTTTCTAATATATACGTCAAATATAGAAACTTATTGGGGAAATCACGGCAAAAAAAGATACTTATTAATTAATAAATTCAATTATCTAAATATAAAATATGATTATCATGAACGTTTTTTCTTTTTTAACAAAAAAATAAATGAAAATCTTGCATATAAATTTTGTAAAGAAGGAATAAATAGATCTCAAAAATTAATCATGACACATCTTAAGCCAGAATGTTTAAAAAAGAAATTTGAAAGAAATACTTTATATTATTTGGAAGGTGACAGCAGAATGGCTCAATATTTAGATATATTTAATGAAAACTCTAAAATCAATTTTTATTATAAACACAAGTCTGGTTATAAATATTCATATGAAGAAGTAAATTCACTTAGTTCCTCATTCAATAAATTAATTTATGTAATTTCTATTAACGAAATTGAAGATGTTGAAAATTTTAAAAAAAAAATAAATAAATTTGATGACAATATAGAATTTATTATTTTTGGACCAAGCCCAAATGCAGATATTTCAAATACTTTGTTGTGCTTAATAAAAAAACAATCATGTCTAATCGATACTGCTTTAGACAAAACAACGAGAAAAACAAAAATGATCTTAAATGAATTAAAAAATATAGATAGCCATTTGATAAAAATAATAGATGTATATAAGATTATTTGTCCAGATAATAAATGTGCTGTAAATCGATTGGAAAACAATATATTAGTATTTAGAGACAAAACTCATCTTAGTAGAGAAGGGGCTATGCTATTAATAAAAAAAGATATTTTTATTAATTGATTATTAAATGCAAAGTTTTAAAAAATTATGGTTTAAGTTTTATGATAAAGATGAAATATTATTCTTTGTTATACTCTTTTTGTTTTTAATCCAAAGATAAAATAATAATGTTCCTTAATAAATACAATCTATCATTGTTGGTTCTAATGTCTTTACCAGTTTTGTTTATAATGGGGAGTTTTTTTGCAAACCTTTCAATATTTTTTTTATTCTTTGTATTAATTTTTTTTAGAAATGAATTAAAAGAACAATTTAATTATAAATATATTATTCACATATTAATAATTTTCATTTTTCTACTTTTGAATGGATTACTTTCTGAATACAAAAATCATTCTCTTCAAAAATCTTTGTTTTATTTAAGGTTTGTTATTTTAATATTTGGAATATATTTTTTAACTATAAATTTAAATTTAAAGATAAGAAATATTTTGTTTAAATTTTATGTGTTTTTACTTTTATTCATAATATTAGATACAATTTTACAATTTATATTTGGAAAAGATATATTTGGGTTTAGGTCGGATGATATCTATTTGAGACTATCGGGTCCTTTCGGTGATGAATTAATTGTTGGTTTTTTTACCTTATATTTTGGCGGAATATGTTTATTTTGCATTTCAAAATTAAATCTTAAGCATCAAAGTTTTTTCATTTATATTTTTATCACATTGATTGGAATAACTATTTTTCTTAGCGGAGAAAGATCTGCTTTTTTAAGCTTCTTAATTTTTATATTTTTTCTTTTTTTATTTTCAAAAAATCAAAGATTATTAATTTTTTGTAGTGGTTTGACTGTTTTTTTAGTTTGTTCTCTCTTTTTTATTAATTCTGAAAGGATTACTGAAAAATATTCCTTAAAAACTATACAACTCAACCATGTAACAAAAGACGTATTAAATATAATAAAAGAAAATGATGAACAAATTTTAAAACTTAACAAAAATAAAAATACAATTATTCAATGGAACATTTTAACAAATAAATTCACAATTTTAAAAGAAACTATTAAGCATAGCCATTGGGCTGGTCATTTTAATGGAGGAATTAATGTTTTTAAAAGTAACATATTTTTAGGATCTGGTTTTAAAACTTATCGTTTTGCATGCTATGAATTTGAAGAAAAAGAAAATGTGATTTGCACTCTTCACCCTCACAATATTTATATTGAAATATTATCTGACACCGGTTTAGGGGGTATTATTATATATTTATTTTTAATTGGAGCCATTTTATTTAATTTTATAAAAAAAAGATGTATTTTTGATTTTGGGTCAATAATAATGCTCTCAATATTTTTAACATTTATTTTCCCTTTTAAACCTCATGGGAGTTTATTTTCAACGAATTATGCTTTTATATTTTTCTTTGTAATTTCTAATTTAATATATTCTATGTCTTTTAATGTTAAAAAATAAACCTTTTATAACAATTGTTACACCAAATTATAATGGTGAAAAATATTTATTAGAAACATTAAAATCGGTTTTTAATCAATCAAATAAAAATTATGAATATATAATTGTTGATGGAAAATCTTCAGACAATTCCATAAAAATTTTAAGAAAAAATAAAAAAAAAATTTCCAAACTTATTATAGAGAGAGATAATGGTCTTTATGATGCGGTAGAAAAGGGTATTAGAATGGCTAAAGGAGAAGTTATAATTTGGATAAATTCTGATGATATTTTACATCCAAATGCAGTTGAAAATGTTACTAAAGTATTTAAAAGTGATCCAAATTTAAAATGGGTAACGGGTGTAAATGGTTACATAAAGTATGGTATAAAATTTAGAGGTATACCGTATGTATATCCAAATTTTATTTTTACGAAAGGATATGCAAGACATGATATATGGGGTTATTTACAACAAGAATCTGTAGCGTTTAAAAAATCTTTATTCATAAAAGCAGGTGGATTTGGATTAAAACCTACTATTGCGGGTGATTATAAATTATGGATAAAATTTTCAAAATTAGCAAATTTAAATACTTTTAATATAAATATTGGCTATTTTAGAAGTTGGCCAGAACAAGATTCAAAAAAAAGAAAATATGAGTATCAAAAAAATTCAAATATATATTTTTTCTTTTTGAGTTTTAGATATATGAGGTTAATTATTTCTTTGATTTTATTTCCTTATATTTTTTTTAAAACAGCAATTCTTAGAAGCAAAAAATAGGTTATCAAGCTCAACACAATTAATATTATTAAATTTAAATTGAAGAAATAAAAAATATATAAAGGTATATTTATTAGTAATAAATATATTATTAAGGATTTACTTGTTCCGTACTTTTTTAATAAATAATGATGAAAATGTTGTCGATCCCCATTAAATGGGTTTCTTTTCTCTATTATTCTAACAATAAAAAGTCTTAACATGTCAATGCCAGGAATTATAAAAATTAAGAAAATTTCTTCAGCCGAAATAATCATTGTATCATAATTATTTATTTTAATAATTGCAGTTCCCAATATCATTGATAAACAATAATTCCCACCGTCACCTAAAAAAGCTTTATTTTTAAGATTAAAATATAAAAAAAATAATACACTGATAATAAACGGAAAAAGGATATTTGTTATAAAAGGAAATTTTATTAACAAATAAATAGACCAACTTAAAAATATACCACTTGCCAAACCATTAATTCCATCTGACATGTTGAATGAATTTAATAATAGCATTAAACAAATCGTTGGAATTAAAATATTTAAGTATTTATTGTAAGGTATAAATATATTTTCAAAATATTTAAAATTAATTAGTTTTATTTGAAGATCTAAATCAAAAATAATTACTAAAATTAAGCTAAAAAATGTAACAAAAAACTTAAAATTGGGATTAAGGTTTTTAATATCATCCCAAATACCAATAATTATAAAAATAACAAGTAAATATAAATTTGTGTAATTGTTAAAAGATATAAAAATTGAGGAAATTAAAGTTACTGATAAAAAAAGTAAACCTCCAACTATAGGTATATCCTCTCCATGATTTTTTAATTTTCCAGGAGTGTCTTTCAATCCTAATTTGAAAAAAAAATTTATTATAAAATTAGAGACTTCACTCATTTTTATTATCTAAGTTTTTTTAAAAATCTTCTGGCAAAAAAATTAAAATAAGAACACAAAAATCCGTTTATAGTGTGTATATTAATGCCAGAACTATTTATTAATTTTTTATCAATAAACATATTACCAAATTTTTTATTAATATTTGCATTAAAATAAACATGTTCACAATTTTTACCATTTTCACTTGAATATTTAGATTTTAAAATATTATTTATTTTATATATACCCAAACCACCAAATGCTGAATTAACTTTTATGTATCTATTCTTATACAATGAATTAAGTAAAAAAAAATTAGTTAAGTATTTTTTAAAATATATTTTTATGTTTATTTGATCTTTATTATTAGAAATTTCTTTTGATATTTTTTTTAGAAAATTAAAATTAACAAGTTTATTAATTCTTAAAGCAAATATATCATAATAAAAATACCTCTGTGTTGGAAAAATTGCACTCCATATTTTTTTTTTAATAGAATTTTTAATATTTTTAATATTCAAATTATTATTTACATTGTCAACATCTACAACAATTAAGTAGTCAAAATTAAAAAAGTTTTTTTTTACATATTCTAGATATTTATTTCTAGAAATTTCTAATTTTTTTAGTCTATTGGTGTTTTTTTTAAAATTTTTTATTATAATTTTTCCATTTTTATTTAATAGATATTTTTTACACAATTCTAGAGAGCTATCTTTACTATCTGAAATAACTAGAATAATGAAATAATCTCTAAAGTTACCTATTAGCTTATTTAATATTTTAAAATATTTTTTAAGATTTTTACCTTCGTTTTTTATTGTAGATGCAATAATTATTTTTTTATTTATCATAAGTATAAATTTAATATAAAAAAATAAGATAATGATTGAATTATTTTTATCAATTTTACTTTTAAGTTATTATATTTTTGCTTCTGGTAATCTGTTTATCTTATTTATATTCAAAAAAAACAATTTTTCATTCGAATTAGCTGAATATGGATTTTTAGGTATAATCTTTCTGACAATTCTAACATACATAATTCATTTTTTTTTACCCTTGAATCAAATAAATAATTTTATACTTTTTTTGATTATTTTAATTTTAGGAACAATTTTAAATTTTAATAAACTTTGGAATTTAATTAAAAGTAATTTAATATTTTTAATATTTTCATTTTTTATTGTTGTTCTGATGAGTATTAAATTTAAAGTAAATGAAGATTACGGTTACTATCATTTGCCCTATATTGTAAATTTAATATCTGAAAAAGTGATTTTCGGATTAGCAAATTTACAAGTAAATTTTGCTTGGAATTCGTCGTGGTTAAATTTTTCATCAATCTTATACTTACCTGTTTTAGAACTAAAGGGTGTATTGTTAAGTAATTCTATACTAACTATTTATGTATTTATTTTTTTGTTGAATGAAATAATAAAGCCTAAAAATGTTGGAAAATTATCATTCTTTTATTTGTTATTTTTATCTACGTATATATTTATAAAATTTGCAAGAATATCTGAGCATGGATTTGATTTTCCAGCAAATTTCTTTTTACTAATTTCCTTTTATTATTTATTGAAAATACATGAAATTGAGAATGAAATAGAAATTAAAAAAAATTTTATATTATTATTATTTTTTTCTATTTATTGCGTTACAATAAAGTTATCTACTTTCATTTCTCCATTTATTTTTTTAGTTGCAGTAATTTTATTAATTAAAAAAAAAATAAAAATTAATTTTCTATCAAAGTCTTTATCAATAAGTTTTTTTTTATTTTTACTTTGGACAACGCAACAGTTTATATATTCAGGATGTTTTATATCTTTCTTTGATTTTACCTGTTTTAAGAATTTACCATGGTACGTGCAAGATATAACGTTTTCAGTAAGTGATGCAACCGGTGCGGTCAATAAATCATTTAATGAATACAAAGGTTACCTTTCAAAAGAAGAATATATCGAAAATTTTAATTGGATTGGTACCTGGTTCAATAGAAATAAAATTGAATTATCTGAACATTTAATATCTATTTTATTCCCTATAATTTTATTAATTATTTTATCTTACTTCAATGGTAGTAATAAAAATTTGGTTTTCAGCAAGAATGTAAAGCATGATAAACTTTACTATATTTTAATTTTTTCAATTAGTATTTTAGGTCTTGCAATTTGGTTTATTAAGTCACCAGTGATCAGGTTTGGAGTACCTTATATTTATATTTTTATTTTTTTAATTTTTTATTACTTTCTAATTTCAAAGTTAATAAAGCAAAGGTTAAATTATTTTCCTATCTATATTATTTTAATCGTATCTTTATCATTTAATATGATAAAAAATTTTAATAGATCTATAAAAGTAGATAAATTAGAATATTGGCCAGAAATTTTAAATGTAAAATACTCTTCTAATATTATTGACGATATGCAGATTAATTTTCCAAATGAAAAAAATGATAATTACCATAAAAAAAAATATTGTTGGTCAATACCCTTTATATGCCATATGAATGCAGGGAATAATTTAAAATTTCAAAGAAAAAATAATTATTTAATAATTTCAAAAAAATTTAATTAATATGTATTAATTAATTTAATATTAATATTCACGTAATTAATAAATCATAAATAATTAATAAGATTGAGAATGTAAAAAAAAAAATTTTTATTGATTTTTTAATAATAGTGTCTAAAGGTTAAAACAAAATTTTATGAGCAAGTATCTTATAGTTGGTGGTGGTGGTTTTATTGGTGGACATCTAATAAAGAGATTATTGGATGAAAATAATGAAGTTCGAGCAGCTGATTTAAAACCTTTGGATTTTTGGTTTCAAAAATTTGATAATGTTGAAAATTTTTCTTTAGATATGCAAGAATACGAAAACTGTTTAAAAATGTCTGAAGGTGTAGATTTTGTAATAAATCTAGCATGCAATATGGGAGGTATTGGATTTATTGAAAATAATAAAGCAGATTGCATGTTGTCGGTTTTAATTAATACAAATTTATTAAGAGCTTGTAGGGAAAATAAAATAAAAAGATATTTTTTTTCATCAAGCGCATGTGCGTATAACAAAGATCTGCAAATTGATCCAAATATAGATGGATTAAGAGAAGAAGATGCTTATCCTGCTATGCCAGAAGATGGATACGGATGGGAAAAATTATTTAGTGAAAGAATGTGCAGACATTTCACAGAAGATTATGGGTTAGAAACCAGAGTTGCTAGATTTCACAACATATACGGACCAATGGGAACTTTTGATGGAGGAAGGGAAAAAGCTCCAGCAGCAATTTGTAGAAAAGTTATTGAAGCTAAAATAAATAATAAACATATTATTGATGTTTGGGGTGATGGAACCCAAACTAGAAGTTTCTTATATATTGATGATTGCATTGATGCAGTGCTAAAACTTTTTAATTCAGATTTTTCCAAACCAATAAATATTGGTAGTGATGAAAAAGTGACAATTAATCAATTAATCGAAATAGCTGAGAATTTATCAGAAATTAAATTTAAAAAAAATTATCAGCTAGACAAGCCACAAGGTGTAAGGGGAAGATCTAGTAATAATGATTTAATTAAAAAAAAATTAAATTGGAATTTTAAATATACATTAAAAGAAGGAATTAAAAAAACATATAGCTGGATAGAACAAATTTATTTAAATAAAAAAAATGATGAATATATAAGATTTACAAAAAAAAATCTTAAAACCTAGATTTATAAGAAGGATGTTATTTATTTAATTAAAAATGAATCATTTTCGAATAACCTGGTCTTTATTAGAAAGCTCAGAAAAAAAAAAATTTAGTTTTATTGTATTTTTATTTATAATACTTTCTTTCTTAGAGGTAATCGGAATAGCTGCAATTATACCTTTTATAACTTTAATTTTTAATCCTTCCAGCTTAGACTCTATTTATTTTTTAAATAATTTTGTAGGATTTTTAGAAAATAACAAAGATATTTTGCTTCCAATTTTTTGCTTAATTTTCTTTTTAATATTTTTGATTAAAAATATATTTTATCTTTTAACATATAAATTTGTTAATAATTTCGTAAATAATTTTAGAGCTATTATTACAACAAAATTAATTAAAAAATATTTTGGTCAAGAATACCTCTTTTTTGTTAAAAATAGCCAAGGAAGATTAGCTTCTATACTGGGAAATGAAACTCAGAATTTTTCAAATCAATTTTTATTGAGTTTTATGATTTTTTTAAGTGAATTGATTATATTATTGGCCATATTTATTTTGATAGTAATTACAGGTCATATTGAAGGATTCTTGTTTATTATTCCAATATTTTTATTTGCTGGATTTATTATAAAAATTCTAAATCGAAAAATTAAAAAATGGTCTTATGCCCGTGTAGAATTATCTCAAAATACTGCAACTTTGACTCAGAGAATTTTTTTAGGTGTAAGAGATATATTTCTTTCAAATAATGCAAATATTTTAATAAATAAATTTCATTCACTTGTTAAAAATCAAGGATTAATAGACTCAAAAAATGCAACAATACAGTTATTTCCAAAAGCATTATTAGAAGTATCAGCAATTATTATTCTTTTATCAGTGATGTTATATTTTAATTATATTGGTCTTTCAGAGGATTTAATATTATCTAATCTCACATTTTATTTTGTTATAGCTTATCGAGCGATACCGTCTTACAATAAAATTTTAATTCAATTCCAAAGATTTAGGTATGCAAAAAATTCAGTAGAAATTATAAACTCTGAATTATCATTAAAAAGTAAAAGAATTTTGAATATAGCAAAAGATGAAAAAATTTCTTTTAAGAAGAATATAAAATTTGAGAAAGTTTGTTTTTCTTATGATGGCAAACAATTTATAAAAAATTTAGATCTTGAAATCAAGAAGGGAGAATTAATAGGAATTTACGGGGAAAGTGGATCAGGAAAAAGTACATTACTAAATTTGTTAACTTTTTTATTAAATCCTAATGAAGGATCTATTTATTTAGATGGCGAACATATTCAAACTGAAACTGATAAAAGAAAATTTCAGAATATAATAACTTTTATATCACAAGATACTTTTTTAATAGAAGATTCTATTAAAAAAAATATAATTTTTAATTCTGAAATAGAGTTAAATGAAACAAAATTAAATTATGTTTTAGAATTTTCGAGAGTAAATAAATTTATTGATGAATTTTCAGAAGGTTTAGATTATATGGTAGGCTCTCATAGTAGAAGAATTTCATCAGGCCAAAGACAAAGAATAGCTATTGCTAGAGCAGTATATAATCTAAAAGACATACTTATTTTTGATGAGGCTACAAATGCTTTAGATCAAGAAAATGAAAATGTAATAATTGAAAATATTTGCAGTTTAAAGGGAGACAAAACAATTATATTAGTCACACACAATATAGATGTTTTATCAAAAGCAGATAAAATTTACGAAGTAAAAGATGGAAAGATTATTCAAAGAAAAATTAATAGTATTAAAGATTAGAAATTTAAAATATTTTTTTTCCACTTGACCTAAAAATTATTTTTTCTAGTTTTTTTTTAGATAAGCCGATAACGTCTAATAATTTATCTCTATTATGAGAGTATTCGAATAATTGTTTATCTGGGCAAACTAAAAATTCAATTCGTTTAAAAATTTTTTTTTTAAATAGAAAATTTGTAATAATTGGAGATATACCTCCAGAAAAAGTATTTTCATCATAAATTAAAATTTTATTATATTTTTTTAATTCATTACAAAACATTCTAGAGTCAAATTTTTTCATCCTAAAAAAGTTTATTACTGATACATCTTCAAATTTTTTAGAGATTTCTAAAGCATTGAAACAAAAATAACCTGTAGTAATAATTAAAATATTTTTTTTTTTGGCTTTTTGAAGATAATTAAAACCTTTCTTAAGAGAATAATTAATTTTATTTTCAAAATTAAAATTTCCTTTATCTATTCTAATGTAGCAAGGACCCTTAATAACATTAATTTTTGAGCTTATTTCGTTAGCTAATTGACCATCACTAATATTAAATATTTCAAACTCAGGGATTAAATACATTGAATACAGATCTTGCACACCATGGTGAGTTGGTCCATCATTTGAGAAAGAAAATCCAGGCCCTATTCCTATAATTTTTGTATTACAATTGTGGCTTGCTATACTAAATTTTAATTGTTCGTAACATCTAAGAGTTACAAAATTACAAAATCCATAAACAATAGCTAAATTTTTTTTTTTAGAAATTCCTGCTGCAATATTCATCATATTTTGCTCAGCAACTCCGACATCAATAAATCTTTTATTTTTTCTTAAAACTTTTAGGCTATGAACATCTACATCATTTGTAATTATATAAATATTTTTATTACTCAAAAATTTCTGCTTCACATTATTAAAAAAAATATCTCTAATATCAGATTTCATTTGTTACTCTCTAAAAATTTCAAACTTTTAAATAATAAAGATTTTTCAGGTAAATTATGATTATACTTTATTTTATTTTCAAAATATTTAATTCCTTTTCCTTTAATTGTATTCGCAATCATTAATGCTGATTTTTTATTTTTAAATATTTTTTGTAATATATTATTGAGTTCTTCATGAGAATGCCCATTGGCTTCAAAATACCTAAAATCTAACTTTTGTAATAATTTTTTTTTATACCAAATAGGATTATTTATAACTTTGCTTGCTGAAATATTATTTTTATCAATAATTATGTATATATTTTTTATTTTTTTTTCTGCAATATAAAATATTGCTTCCCAGATGGATCCTTCATCAATCTCTCCATCACCTAATATTATCCAAATTTTTTTATTAGGGTTTGATATTGCTAATCCTATCCCTACACCTACCGAGTGACCCAATGATCCAGTTGACCAATCAATATTTTTTAAATTATAAATATCTAATTGATTTCCAAGCTTATTTAATTTGTTTAATTCGTTAAATTTTTTTTGTTTAAGTTTTTTTTTATCAAATAATATTAAAAATAAGGATGCTAATGCGTGTCCTTTACTTAATATAAAAAAATTTTTCTTTTCAAGAGGATTAATATTTTTATTATAAAATAAGACAACCATTATATCTAAACACGATAAAGTGCCTCCAATGTGATATTTGTAACCCTCTAGTAGAAGTTGAATAAATTTTTTTCTTAGGTTTAAGGATTTTTTTTTTAAAAAATTAATTTGATTAAATTTCTTTACCATATATCTTTTGATTTTTGTCTGTAAAAACTTCTATAAGCATTGGTTTATTATTTGAAAAAACTTTTTTAAAAGTTGGATTGATCTGATTGAAGGATTTTATATACAAATACTTTAAATCAAAAGCTTTAGCGATATTTTTAAAATTTAAAGTTCCAGCTCCAGTTTTTTCCTCTGTATCTAGTCTATTTCCAAAAAAGAAGTCATCTTGCCATTTTTGCATTGAAACATATCCTCCATTGTTAATTACAAAGGTTTTTATATTTAGATTATAATGAGATATTGTTTTTAATTCTTGAATATTTAATTCAATAGAACCATCCCCAGTTATTGAAATAATTTGTTTTTTTTTATTTGCAACTGCGGCACCAATAGAGAGAGGAACAGAAAGGCCCATAGCAGCGTTAGTTACTGATGATATCTCATTTTGTTTATTTTTAAAAAACCATACCTGGCCTCCTGCATAATAGTTTGATCCAGCGTCTGTGATTAATGTATGTTTTTTCACAGTACTTTCACCAACCTGATACATAAAACTATATAAATCAATTGGGTTATTTTTTTCATTAATTGCCTTTATGATTTTATCTTTCTTAATTTGCTGACAATGTTTTGACCACTCAAAAAAAGATTTTATTTTTCTATTTTTTATGAACTTATTAAAACTTTTTAAAAATATTTTTAAATCACAATTAAAATATAAATTACTTAATTTAGAGTTAAGTAGAATTTCATTGGTATCATTATTAATATTTATCAACAGTTTTTTACTTAATAATTTTTTTTTATCTCCATGGCATAGAGTAGGAGAAAGTCTACAGCCTAGTGAGATAATTAAATCACTTTTTTTTAAAAGTGATTTAGAATATAATTGTCCTTTTATACCACACAAGCCCAAATTATATTTATTTTTAAATGAAAATAAATCATTAGAGAACCTACTATTAAAAAATGGTATTTTTAATTTATTAAAAGTTTTTTTAAATTCATTTACGCTATTTGATTGTTTAAGACCATTTCCAATTATAAATAAAGGTTTTTTTGATATAATAATTTTATTGAACACTTTTTTTAAATCTTTTTTTTTTAAAGATTTTTTATTTTTACTTTTATTTATAAATTTTTTTAATTTTGATATTTTTTTTATTTTAAAAGATTGAACATCAAGTGGTATTTCAATCCAAACTGGTCCTGGTCTACCAACTTTACAAATATGTATAGCTTTTTGTATTTCATATAAACAAGAATATGGATTATTTATAGTCACCGCATATTTTGTCATCTGTTTTACATTTTTAATAATATTAAATTCTGCAGTTCCATATGTTCTTAAATTGATTTTTTTATTTTTTGCTGATGTATGTTTTCTTTCAACTTGCCCTGAAAGAATAATTATTGGACAACTATCAACGTAAGCTTCAGCTAGTCCAGGAAGAGCATTGGTTGCACCCGGTCCAGCCGTTACGCACACTGCGCCAATTTTATTTGACTGTTTTGCATAAGCTGCAGCCATCATAGGTGCTGATGCTTCATTTCTTGCTGCGTAATATTTTATGCCAGCTTTTTGTATGGCATCATTTAAGTACATTGCACCGTAACCGGTGAGCATAAATATATCTTTTATTTTATTTTTTTTTAGTTCATTTGATATTATTGAAGCTACTGTATTTATTGTCATAAATTAATATTTTAGAATTGTAATAAGCTCCATTTTCAATAAATAAATAATAATATTATTTTTCATTATACTTATGTTAAATTATTTAAATTTTGTTTTTTTTCTTTAATTAGAATATTTTTTCCATCTAAATTAATATTTTTTTCAAAATTAAATTTATAATTGGCACCTAATACTTCAGGTTTAACTATTTCAAAATTTAAATTCAAATTTAAAGGTATGCCAAAATAAAAATAAACCTGCCACAATTCTGGGGTAAATTCCTTTTTTAATAGTTCTATATCAGTTTTTGTAGGTATTATCTTAAAATACTTTCGTAAAAAATGAATTATACTAACTTTAATTTCTTTATTAGAAGGATGAATATCCATGTTATCTGAAACAAAAAAACCCTTTAGATTCTTACTTATATAATCACAGTAAAAATTTATTTGATTTTCTGTCATTTCTTGAAATGAAAATTGATTAAATGCAAAATCAAAATTAATATCTCCAACTAATTCCACTAACTTGTAATTAGGTATTAATAAAAAATCATAACTACCAATTTCTTCAATAGTTAATTTTTTTTTGTGTATTTTGGGATTATAAATAAAAATTTTCGCATCAGGATTATTAATTGTTATATATATTCCTGACCAAAAAATCATCTCCGGCAAATCTACTAAAATACAAGCAGTGTTATCACCAAGTATTTTTCTAATATGATATAAAAGTCCCCCATAACCACTTCCAATTTCAATCAATATCTTTTTACTTTTATTTTCCAGATTTTTAAAAATCCCTAAATTATACAAATTAGTTATAAATTTCTGGTATCTAATCAAATCGTTTGTTATTAATTTTTTTTTAAAGGGTAGAGATAACTTTTCGGTAAATTTATTAGGAACAGGTTCTGTTAAACAATATTTTTCTGGTAAATTTTCTGTTAGATTTTTATATTGACTTGCTTCCCAAAAAGTATTTAGTTTGTCTTCATCTGTGCTTTCTCTTTTAGGATGGTAAGCAACATCTAGAATAGTAGATCCTGAAATTGGCATAGTATGCATTCTAATATTTTTTAACTCCTTTTCAGGTAAATATTGAAGAAAATTAAAGGGTTCTATTGCCTCTCTCCATATTTTACTAGGATAGAATAGTTCATCCATCTTTATGTCATTTCGTTCTTCTAATGTAAGTCTTAAAGAGTCTTTTAAGATTGGTATATTTTTATTCATATAATAACTTATTTAGAATCGTAGTAAGCTCCCTTTTCAATAAATAGATAAGAATGAGAGTTTTTATTTAAGTAAGCCTTTCTAAATTCAGGAAATATTTGTTTTGGAGACTCTAAATATACAATCTTAATTTCATTTAACATTTTTTTAAATACATTTGTATAATTCTGTGTATGTTGAGGTCCTCCATCTAAAGGTTTTTTTGGTCCAATAGATGTTCTAATTATTACTTTTGGTTTTATTTCATTTCGTGACATTACTCTAATTTTATCAAGATGATTTAATATTTGATTCATTGCGCAAATTAAAAAATCAAATCTTGGATAACATGTGATTGGAACAAAACCATTCAAAGCCATCCCAATTGACATACCCATTTGCACATCTTCAAATACTGGTAATTCTATTTTTTTTTTAGATGGAACTTCAATTAAAGTATTAAACATTGAATTTCCAGGATAAGCTACTGACTGTCCTAAAAATATGGTATCTTTTTTTTTTCCAAGATAATTCATCGACTTAATTAATTCTTTTTTATATCTCATTAGAACAATACCCATTGACCCGTACCATGATGCGGGTATTTTCTCTTATAATTATATCTCTTAACACCTTTTGGAACTTTGCTTTTTCTACCCCAGACAATATTGGTTGGGCTGTTAGTGCTCATATTATTGTCCTCAACTATAAATTTGATTGGTAATTTGAAGTTTTTAGAAAACTTATAGCACTCATGAAATATGCCAGTTTCAAAAGTCATATCTCCTATAAAAACCCAGACTTTGGTTTTTTTATTTTTTAATTTAATTGATTGAGCGACACCCAAAGCTATTGGTAAAATACCGCCTACAATTGATGAAGAATAAAATTTGTGCTTAATGCTATTTATTCCCATACTTCTGCCTTTCAAAATTTCTTTTTTTAACCAAGCTGGATCTAAACCTTTTAGTAGAGCATGATAATGGTTTCTCCAAGAAGAAAAAACCCAATCGTTTTTTTTTATATTTTTAAATATTTTTATTAATTCATTTTCATTGTTACCTGATAAATGTATCGGAGCTTTGATTTTACCCTTCTCATATAACTTTTTAATATCTGTTTCAAAGTCTATTAGTTCTTTTTTTTTGAACATGGGATTATCTGTCTAGAAAATTTTGTTTTTTAACTTTTTGTCTCCAGTAATTTAGAAGATCTAGCATGGTTTTTTCAAAATTTATTTTAGGTTTCCATCCAGTTATTTTTTTAAATTTATTTATATTTGGTATTTGTAAATCAGCATCTATAGGTCGGAACCTTGAGGAGTCTTTTACAATTTTGATATTTTTCACCTTTGATAATGACAATAAATAGTTCAACATTTCCCTCACAGTGCAGGAATAATTTCCACCTATGTTATATATCTCACCAGGATTTACATTTTTTGTTAATAGTAAATAGTAAGCACGAACTGCATCTCTTACATCAGCATAGGTTCTCATTGAATTAAGATTTCCAACTTTTACTGTTTTTCTAATTTTATTTTCTTCTATTAGTGCTATCTGTTTTGCAAAAGAAGATTCTGCAAAAACATCTCCTCTTCTTGGACCTGTATGTGTAAACATTCTAGTAATCAATACTTTAAGACCAAATGCTTCATAAAAATACTTTCCAACTAAATCTGTACCAACTTTTGAAATTGCATAAGGAGAAGCTGGATGATAAGTACAATTTTCATCAATAGGTAAACTTTTTTTATCTATTTTTCCAAATACTTCAGACGACGAGCACACGTGAATAAGAGGTTTAATTTTCAAAAATTTAATTGCATTCAAAAGATTATATGTTCCAATAAAATTTGTATTAAAAGTAGAGTTAGCTTCTTCAAAACTTGATTTTGGAAAACTTTGTGCAGCGAGATGATAGACAAAATCTGGTTTACTTATTTTAATTGCTTCAATTAAAGAACTATAATCATTAAGATCTGCGTTTATAAAAACTAACCTAGAGTTTCTTTTATTTGCCTTTTGTAATAAATGTTCAACATTATCTAATGGGCTTCTCCACCTACACAAACCAAAAATTTTCCATTTTGTATTTTTTAGCAAAAAGTCTGCTAAATGAGACCCTACCATTCCAGTAATACCTGTAATTAGAACTTTTTGCATAAATTAAGTATTTAATATATTTAGTTTTATGTACGTTATCAATTTATAAATATAATTAAATTTTATTATAAATTTCTTGTGTTTAAAATTTTTAAAAAAAAAACTAAAAATTTTGTTGCATCTCAAAATGAGATTAGTCGAATAAAAATTCCACAATATTTAATTAATAATGTTGGAATATTTTATGGAAAATTTAAAAGTGACTTTATTTACACAGGTTTTTATGCTTATAAAAATAACATCTCACAAAAAGAAAAAATCGTTAGTAGTTTTGATAAACAAACACAAGAAATTTATTTAATATTTCCTATAGGTTGCGAAGAAATTGCAATACGGAATTCAAGCCAAAAAGGTTATTATGAAAATAATTTTGAATTGATCAATCATAAATTTTATACAACAGATGAGTTTTATAAAAAGTTTTTTAAGAAAGAAAAAAAAACAAATTCCTTACTTCATTCGTTTCCAAGAACAGGAAATAATACAATCCGCAAATACTTTAACAATAATGAAATTGGTTTATTGCAATCACATTTTGTTCATACAAAAACTATGAGTCTAAAATCTAAGTTTGATCAAGAAATTTTAGTGGACGACTTAGAGGTGCTAGGATTAATTAGAAATAGTAATCAAAATTTTAATGTATTGATAGGAATAAGAAAACCAATTGAAGTAATATTGTCATACTTAAAAAAAAGAAGAAATATTATTGAGCCACAATTAGATTTAATTGATGACAATTGGAGGAAAGATGAAAATTCTACACTTGATGCTATTAAAAAATATCTATTAGAAAATCTTATACCTATATATAATTCTTGGTGGGAGAACGATTTTTTTGAGTTATATAAAATTAACTTTGTTAATTTTAAAAAAAAAATCACTTTTCATAAATTTTATTCATTTTACAAACAAGATACTTTTAATTTTTATTTTTATAAATTAGATAAAGTTAATAATTTTGTAAAAGAATATTTTGATATTAATTATAATTTAAAAATTAATGATAAAATTATTGAAAATTCTTCCCAAAATGATTTTGGATATCCTAATTTGAAAAATTTAGACTCTCAAAAATATAGTGAAATTTTTAAAATTGTGGATAAGAGTCTTTCTGATAAAACGAGAAATGTTTTGAATATCTTCTATAAATAAAAAATGAAAAAGAATAGTAACCTAAAATTTACAGAGTTTTTTTTATCAAAATATAAAAATTTTGATTTTCATTTTCATTTACTATTAGCTGGTGCAAGATTTGGATATGATGAAATATTTGAAATCTTTGGAGACAAGTTAAAAGTTACTGGTTTCGATCCAGATGTTAATGAGTGCAAAAGACTCAATAAAATTTATCAAAATAAAAAAAAATTTTTACCATACTGTTTATTTGAAGATAAAATTGAAAAAGAATTTTATGAATATAATCATAAATCTTCGTCGAGTCTTTACAAAATAAATGAAAATTTTGTTAAAAAATTTCATAGTAAAATGAATTTTGAAACTGAAACAATACATAAAGTTCAAACTGAAACCCTAGATAATATTTTTGATAGTGAAAAAATTTCAAAGGTTGATTTTATGCAAATTGATTGTGAGGGAGCAGAATTGAATATTTTAAAAGGCGCTTCGAAACTTTTAGAAAATACAATTTGCATAGAAACAGAAATTTTATTTCAAAAAGATATAAGACTAAGTGCACCTAATTACTCAACACTGGACAATTATTTAATTAATAAAAATTATTCGCTTTATGACATAGAATTATTTAGATTTTCTAAAGTGCCAAGTGCTGAAAGAATTGCAGATTATAAAGATGATGATGGAAATAATATTCCAGGTCCAACTCTTAAAGGACAAGTATTAGCAGGAGATGCTGTGTATTTTAAAAATTTAGGTATGAATGATAACTATAGCGATTTTTCTTTTGAAGAATTAATAAAATATTTATTCTTACTAGAGATTTATTTTATGCAAGATACAGCATATGATTTAGTTTTAAATTCTAAGGAAATTATTGAAAAAAATACTGATAGAACATATTTGGAATTTTTAAATTTTTTTTATTAAGTCACAGTAATATTTATTCAAACACAAAATAAGAGACTCTTGATGCATATTTGTGTCTTTTTAATTTAATATTATTTAATCCTATTTCCTTCATAACTGCCAACGTCTCTCCAGGTGAGTCGTGGTCATTTAATTCATCAAATGCTATAATTGAACCTTTTACCAATCTATTTTTAATTATTTTTAAACATTCTAAAGTGGGCTCAAATAAATCAAAATCAAAATATACTAATGATATTATTATATGTTTATTTTTTTTAATTAAGTTTTTTAATTTTACAATCGCATCACCTTTTATCACTTCATATTTCTTAATATGATTTAAAGGGTTATCTGCCTCGTTCAATTTCAGTCTAAAATCAAGGTCCTTTTCATAATTTTTTACAGTTTTAAGATTACCCTTTTTCATTAAAACAGATTTACCATCTAAAATATTAATTTTATTAAAACCTTTAAAAGTGTCGAAAGCATAAATTTTCTTATGTCTATTAAAGGGTTCATAAATTCCTCTGAGACTGGTAAATATATTTGCGTTTTGCCCCCATCTTGTACCAAGGTCTAAAATAGAACCATGAACCTCAATTTGTTTTTTATAAATATCATTTAGTGCAAGTATTCTTGACAAATTTTTTGAGTTAAAAAACAATCCTAAGTTTTCCAACAGTTCGTCATCTGGAATTTTAGTATTCTTTAAAAGATTTAATAACTTTTTTCGACTATCAAACTCTTTTTCGTTTGAATAATCCAGCCTACCTAATGTATTTTTTTTCATATAGACGCTTATTACACTAAAATTAAATAATTATACAATTTATAGTAGATTTTTTTCCAAATTTTATAAAAAAGGCCCAGTATCTCACCTGTCCTTCTTTTAAATATAAATCAGGGCCTATCCTCTCAACAATGATTGGTAATATTTTATGTTTATTATTATTATTCAAATTTCTTGAGATTTGCAAAGGAGTTAAAGATAAATTTTTCTCACTTCTTATATTTCTTGCTTCTTTCAAATTTTGAATAAAAAATTTGTTTTGAAATATTTTAATTTTATCAAGGTTTAAACTTTTAAATTCAAAAGCTAATTCTTTTGATAAAGTTTCGTAATTCAATTTATCTTTTTTTTTAAAGTTTAAATCTGAATTATTTTTTATATTTTCTTTTTTAAACGACCTTGGAATTACGATAATATTCTTATATTTTGATAATTGAAAATTTAATAATACTTTATGATAACTTTGTTTTTTGAAACCAAGTTTATATATATTTTTTAATATTTCTTTTTTTTTTAAATCAAAAAAATGAAATGGACTATAAACAACATAAAAAAGTTTATTTTTTTTGCAAAATTTTAATTTTTTTTCTGAAAAAGGGTCTCCTGGTAAATATCTATCTTGAATAAATTTGAAATATTTGGGAATTTTTTTTTTGACATATATTGCAGTAGATAAAGGAAAATTACTTAGACCAAAATATCTGACAAATTTTTTTTCTTTTAAATATAAAAAAGCTTTTATAATTTCATTAATATTAAATTTTTCTGATGGCCAATGTGGTTGGATCAAATCTATACAATCTACATTTAAGGCGTCTAGGCTTTTTGTAACTGAATTTATAAACTTTTCATAAGTAAGATTTTCTGGACTTACTTTTGTTGAGATAAATATTTTTGTTTTGTCTGCATTCTTAAGCAAACCTATTTGTTGCTCTGATGAACCATTTCCATATTCTCTTGCAGTATCTATAAAATTGCATTTAAGTTTAACTGCATATTCAAGACTCTTAAAATGTTTAATATTATAATTTGATATTTTATTATTTTGATAACCATATCCAAACCCATAGCCAACATTATTTATTTGAGACAAACTAATCATAAGATTTTATATATTAATTAAATAAACTTATAATTAAAATAAATATTGTGGTACAAAATTAACTTATATAAAAAATTTTTATGTTTGTTTCCGATATAATTACTAAATCATTAAAAAATGAAGTTATAAAGGACATTTTTATACTCACTGGTCATAAAGCAATGTATTTAAATGATACGATGGTAAAATCAGAAATTAATTTTTATGCACCTAGGAATAAATTAATGATGGAAAATTTAATAAAATTTAAAAATTAATGAATAAAATTTTTAAGTCATATTTTAAAAAAAAAAAAATTCTAGTCACTGGTGGAACAGGTTTAATTGGTAAACCTTTGACTAGCTATCTCAAAAATTTAGGAGCCATTGTTACGGTTGTTAGTTTAGATAAAATAAAGCCAATACCTGGAATAAAATTTATATATGGAAATCTTAATAATTTTAGCTTCTGTAAAAAAATTACAAAAAATAAAGATTATGTTTTTCATTTAGCTGGTATAAAAGGATCAGCATTAGTAACAAAAACAAAACCGTCAAGTTTCTATGTTCCATTACTAATGATCAACACAAATATTATAGAGGCATGTAGATTAAACAAAGTTAAAAAAACTTTATATTGTAGTTCTATTGGTGCTTATCAAAAATCTTCAATATTTAAAGAAAAAAATTTTAATTTTAACAGTTATCCAATGGATTTTTTTCCAGGCTGGGCTAAAAGAGCAGCAGAAATACAAATATTATCCTATAAAATACAATACAAATTAAATAATTTTTATATAGTAAGACCTTCAAATGTATATGGACCAGGTGATAACTTTGATGAAAAAAATGCTATGGTAATACCATCTCTAATTAAAAAAATTACAAAATTAAAAGAGAGAAATACAATAGAAATATGGGGAGATGGAAACGAAATTAGAGATTTTATATTTTCTGAAGATGTTGCTTATGGCTTAATTCAAACTTTATATTATGGAACAAAAAATTATGATTTTATTAATATTGGATCAGGAATTGGAGTAAAAATAAAAAAATTAGTTAGGATTTTATCTGAAATTAAAAAATTTGATTATAAATTTAACAAAAGAAAACAAAAAGGTTTTAAAAAAAGAATTATGGACATTAGTTTATCAAAGAGAATAATTAAGTTTAAACCTAAAGTTTCTCTTAAAGATGGGCTAATACAAACTATAGATTGGTATAAAAAAAATCAGAAGGAATTTAAAAAAAAAAAAAATTATTTTAATTAGACAATTAATATTTTTTTGTAGAATTTTAAAAACTAATTATTTTTGTTCCATCATTTTCAAATTTAATGTCTAGAACATTTTCTTTGAATTTTTCTTTAATTTTTTTTTTTACTTTTTTATCCGCTAAAACCATATAAAAACCTCCGCCACCTGAACCTAATAATTTTCCACCATAACATCCCATTTTTTTACAAGCTTCATCAATGTTATCAATTTTAGTATTTGTCGTTGATTTATTTAGTTTTTTTTTTAATTTCCAATACTCATTAATCAAATACCCAAAATATTTTATATTAAATTTTCCATTTATTAAATTTAAACCTTCAAGAGTTATTTGATTGATGTCTTGAAGATTTTTGAAATTTTTATTCTTTAGCATTTTTAATTTTAAATTTATTTTTATATGTTTCGTGCTTACTCTATTTTTAGTAAAAATTAACAAGATAGAATCTTCAATTTTTTTTATTGCCTTATGATTATTAAGTTTTTTTATATTAATATTGTTTTTTTTAAAATTAATATGATTAAACCCCCCGTAGATGCATGCAGCTTGATCCTGCGATCCTACTCTTTCGTTTAAAATATTTTGCTCTATTAAAAGAGTTTTTTTTAATATTTCTTTTTTTGAATTTTTTCCATCTAATTTTAGTAATAAATTTACAATACCTGCAGTAGTACTTGAACTTCCTGCTAAACCAGATAAACTTGGAATATCTGAGTTATGTACAATTTCTAATGTATTTTTATTTTTATATAAAAGTTTTAACGCTTCTCTGAAAGAATTATGTTTTATCAGGTCTATGTTTCTTACTTGTTCAGTTTTAAAATATCTTAAACGAAATTTATAATTAAATATATTTGGTAAAAATCTCAAAATTACATACGAATATTTATCAATTGAAGTTGAAATGACATTCCCATTATATTGATTATACCATTCAGGTAAATCTGTTCCACCACCAAGAAAAGAAACTCTAAATGGTGTTTTGCTTAATAACATTTTTTTTATACCATTTAATTGTATGTACTAATCCATCCTCTAGTTTATAGTTTATTTTTAAACCATAATTTCTTTTAACTTTATGCATAGAAATTTTTCTTACAGGTATCATTGTAGGCCTACTTTTATTAAATCTTATAGAATTATTATTAACCTTTAATTTTTTTTTAAGAATATTTATAATTTTTTTTAATGATACACTTTTTCCACTTGCTAAATTTATAATATCATTCTCTTTAAATTTGAAACTTATTCTTATTAGGTTAGTAACAAAATCTTTAATAAACATAAAATCTTTAATATCTTTACCGTTTCCCCAAATTTCAATGTCTTTGTTATATAATTTGTGATTTGAAAATTTTTTAATTAACGAGGGTATTACTTTTGATTTATGATCTTGGAATTTATCATTTGGACCATATAAATTTCCAGGTCTAACTATTAGAACTTTTGATTGAGTATTTTTATATTTTGAGAAAATTTCACTTGATATTTCAGAAAATAATTTCATCCACCCAACAACAAAATATTTTGAAAATAATTTATAATTAATATCTTTTTCACCAACTGTATTTTTTGAAGGTGGATAAACTGTATTACTACTAATAAAAATAATTTTTCTTACATTATTTTTTGTAGATGCATCTAGAACATTTAAATTTATTAACAAATTATCTTTGAAATGAATTAATGGGTTCTTTTCTAAATCAGAAGCACCAGAACTAGTTGCAGCACATATAAATACTATATTTTTGCCTTTAGTTATTTTAACACAATTTTTATAATTTCTTAAATCGACATTATAGTATTTAATATTTTTAAGCTTACCTTTTTTGTTTTTGAATAGACTGGCAAAAATTTTATTTTTTTTATTTTTAATTAATTCAATCAAAATATTTTTGCCAATAAATCCATTTCCGCCTAATACTAATATTTTCTTATTTTTCATTTTTTTTTAAATAATGTAATATTTTTAAAATATCACTATTTCTGCTAACTTGAAAATATCTTAATCCAATATTTTTTGAAAATAATTTATCAGTTAATTTGTCTCCTACAACGAATGAATCTTTCATTTCAATTGGGTATTTTTTCTTGATTAAATCAAAAAATCCGGTGCTAGGCTTTCTAAATTTTTTACCTTTTTTAAATTGATTGTTCTTTGAACTTTTGTAATACGGAGAAAAAAAAATCTCATCTATAAATACTTCTTTTTTTGAAAGCACTTTTAACATCCATTTATTTAAATCATAGAACTGATTTATAGAATAGTAACCTCTTCCAATTCCAGATTGATTTGTTACAATAAATATTAAATATTTTTTTCTATTAAGATATTTTAAAAATAAAAATATATTTTTGTTCCACAAAAAATCATTTTTCTTATAAACATACCCTTTATCTAAATTAAAAACACCATCTCTATCAAATATTACAAACTTTCTAAAAATATTTTTTTTAATCCAAAGTGATGCATAATTAATTCCTTTATAAGAACCAATATCTATATAATCATTCTTAAATATTCTCTTTTTTTTATTTTTGATTAAAGGTATTAAATCTTTTTCAAGAGAAAATTTACTACCATGAAACTCTTTTATTTCTCTAAAAATTTTATTTCTATTAATTATATAATTTCCAGAACTTTTTTGTTTTTTTGATACAAAATCAATTCCATATGCTGTTGTTATTGTTTTCTTTTTGTCAATCTTAGAAATAAAGTTTGAATAGTTAATACTAAAAAGTGTATCACCATTACAAAGAAGAAAATAATTTTGTAAAAATTTCTCTGCTATTTTGATTGATCCTCCAGTACCTAGGGCCTCTTTTGACTCTATACATTTTATTTTTACACCATAAAAAGTTTTGTTGTGATAAAGTTTTCTAAATAATTTTTGCTTGTAATGTATTAAAAGTAAAATTTCTTTAATTTTAAAACTTGATAAATAAAATATTAGGTATTCTATAAAATTCTTATCAAAAAATTTTATTAGAGATTTTGGAGTATACCTGGTGAATTTCTTAATTCTTGTACCATACCCTCCACATAAAATTACCGCTTGAAATATATTATTCATAATAAAAAATGTTATAAGATGACGTATGTATTCATTTATAATTCTAAGTAAATTTGACAGTTACACAATAGAGAAAAAGAAATTAATTAAGTTTGCTTATGATCACTTATTTGAAAAACTTAATAATATGAATATACGATCTGAAATTTTAATAGCCGACATGGGATCAAATTTAGGTAAGTTGTCAGATCAAGACATCTTTAACAAATTTAAAAACTCAAATATAAAAACTAAATTCATAAATTTTAAAATTAAAAATTCAAATTTAAATAATGATTTAGATTTTAGAAATTCAAGCTCAGAAATTATCAATTTAAGTGTTCAAAATGCCGAATACGAAAATATAGTTCTTAAAGCTCAAGATACAATTTTTAATGATGATATTTTTAAATTTCTTAAAGAAAATAAAAATGAAAATAAAAATTATTTTTATAACACATATAGGTATGATGCAGATTATAACTATTCGGAGGAAAATGAAAAAAAATTTCTTAACGATATTAAATTTGAAAATAATTTTATAAAAAACAAATTTTTGAATGAGATCGATTATTTTTATTTTATGAAATTACACACTAATGCTTGTGGAGATTTTTTATTGTTTAACAAAAATTTTTTTTCTAACTTTTATATGCCAAATTTTCCAATATATAATGATTTATTTTTGGTTTATGACCTTTATTTTCTTGGAGGAATTCAAAAAATTATTGAAAATGGTAAGGTTTTCAAACTTAAAGGATTAACATCTTTCACAAATAGTATAAGAACATTGGAACTAAGTTTTTTTCAAAAATACTTTGAGTCAATTCTTTATAAAATTAAATTAAATGTAAGAACAATTAATATAATCAGAGGATTATTCAATTATCCAAAAGCAATTTTTAATAATAAAAAAATCGACTCTTATGAGAGATATGTATATCTTAGGATTTTATTTAGAAAATATAATTTAATTAAAAGTTTTTCAAAAAAAAATAATAATTTTGTAATTGAATCTTTTAAAACATTATGAATCAATTTTATTAGTAACATCAAAATTTAATTTTTTAATAATTGGGATATGAAAAATATTTATAATTTAAGTTAATTTCGAACGTCTCTAATTTCTTCTATTTGACCATTTTTAAAAAAAATAATCTTGGTACAATGCTGTTTTAAAACCTCAATATTATGACTTGCAATAACTGTAATTTTTGATTTTTCAATTTTATTATTAAGAGAATTGTAAATGTATTCTCTCATATCTTTATCTGCTGTAGAGACCCATTCATCCATTAATAATAATTCGCTATTTATCATTTGAGAACATGCAAATGCCAGTCTCATCATCATACCTGATGAATAAATATGAACTTGCTGATAAAAAAATTCTCCTAATTCACAAGCTGAACGAATTTTATCTATTTTTTCGTTAATTTGGATCTCACTTACATTCTTCAATTTTAAATATAATTTTGCGTTTTCTTCACCCGTTGCTCTTGGCTCAAAGCTAAATTGATTTGTTCCAAGAAATACAGCATCAAAAGGAATGTGAATATTTCCAATTGATGGATGATTTATCTTAGCAAGAAGTTTTAAAAAACATGACTTCCCAGATCCATTAGGTCCATAAAGTCCGTAAATATTTTTCTCTTCTAATTCAATATTTAGTCTATTCAGAGCAATAATTTTTCCACCTGAAATATTTTTATCAATTATAGAATTAATCATAGTTTTTTTAGATTTGTTATTTTTATAATTTTTTTTTAAATCAAAAAATAATGATACATTTTTAAAAATAATTTTTTCTTTCATTAATTAAAAGTAATAGTTTTAAATTTGTTAGCCTTATATAATATATTTGAAAAAATAATGTTAATTATACTGATCACAATAACTATCAAAAAGCTTATAAAATATTGATTATCTAGAGCATCATTTATGATTGGGGAATTATAAATTTCAAAAAAATGAAAAAGGGGATTTAACTTAAGCAATGTTTGTGAAAAATCATTAAATATTTTTTCGGACCAAATTATTGGTGTAGATAAAAATAATAAAAGTGTGATTAATTTTATTAAAGAATTTACATCTGAAAATTTTTCTTGCAGGTAACTTATTATTAAAGAAATAAAAAGAGTGTTTATAAAAACAAATATTATAGCAATAATGCTTAAAAATATTTTAAATGAAATAAGATTAAAATACATAATCAATAAAAAAATTATTAAGCAAGAAAATAAATAAACATAAAAATTAATACAAACATTCTTGATTATAAATATGAGTGGAGAAATATTATTATTTTCCAATACATTTTTGTGTGTCGTAAACGTTGTTGGGGCATCGTTAAGAGTATCTTGAATAAATTGCCAAAGATAATAATTCATTGCCAAATATAACAGATAATTATTTTCCTTGTAGAAACCTTTATTAAATATAATTCCTAAAACAATAATTATAACTAAACCTAAAATAATTTTCCAAAAAACTCCTAAACTTGACTCTCTTTTTCTAATTCTTAGCTCAATTTTGAATAATTCAAAAAAGTATTGTTTATTTTCAATATATGTTGCAAACAAATTGTTAATTAAAGTCATTTTTTATAAAGATATTTTTTTTCATTTAAAATTTTATTATTCATTCCCCATTTACTATTTTTAAGAAACTTTGGATTTTTTTTTAATTCTTCTTTAATTTTATTTAGTTTTTTATCATTTATATATTTTACTTTATCCTTTGATAATTTATTAAAAAGATGTTTTTCACCTACAATATACCCACTTGTTTTATCATTTTGATTTATATGATAAATTTTATACTTAAGATTTATAAACCTTTTTTTATTATAAAGAGCTTTAAATAAAAAAATACTATCTATATGCCAAGAATAACCTTGATATTCATAATATCCATTTAAATCAAACCAAGTTTTTTTACAGGTTAAAGTAAAATCTCCACAAGCGTTAGTGTGAATTTTTTTTTTGAAAACTGCTACTATTAATTGACCAAAATAATATTTTATTGTTCTATAGACTCTTTTATAGATTGTTCTATTGATTGTTATAAAGATATTAATAATAAATTTATAAAACTCGTAAATATAAAAATAAATAATTATTCTTAAAAGTTTTTTAAAAGTAAATTTTTTATAATTAGAGAAATGTTTTATGTTTTTTATAGAGAACATTTTATAGAAGGAGAACATTTTATAGAAGGAGAACATTTTATAGAAGGGGTATAGAAAAAAATATTTTTTATTTTTTAAGGGGATATTTTTTTTGAAACTTTTGAGTGCAAAGTAAATTATTGAAAATATACTTATTTGCACATAAGACTTCTCTTTTGTTTTAGTGTTTATGGAATAAAGTTTTTTATTAATTACTGTACAATTTTTTAAGATTTGTATTTCATTAAAACCATATACATTAAATTTGTTGTAATCCACATCATATCTATCACATCTATAAATTGTACCTTCTTGCAAATTCTTTTTTGACAAAAATTTATAAAAATCATTTGAAAAAATTATATCAATATTTGTTACGAGTATAAATTTTCCATTACTTCTTTTTATACCTACATTTTTAGCAATCATTTGATATATTTTTAATTTCTTTGAGTTTTCGAATTTTTTGTGATCACTATTTGGAACAGTAATTATTCTCACAATCTGATTTTTGTTAAGTGTTGGAAAGTTTAACTTATCTTTAAGCAAAGGCTTGTTTGGATCAGGATTCCACTCAACAATAATTAATTCACACGCTATGTTATATTTTTTAACTTGCTTAGACCACATATCTAAAAAAAATTGATTTTTTTTTGACATATTCTCACCATGGTTGTCGTTTCTAGTTGTAACAACAATTGAAATATAATAATTGTTCTTAATCATGAATATATCCTTAATTGGGCTCGGCAAACTAGGTTATCCAATGGCTGAATTTTTATCTTCATCGGCTCTATCTATAGACTGTTATGATAAAAATGAAAAGTTGGTTTTGGATCTCAAAAATAAAAAAAGTTATCTAGAATTTGAAACTGGTTTACAAAATTACATTAATAATGGAAATAAGTTAAATTATCATTTAAAAATTCAAGATTGCTTAAAAGGATCGTCGATTGTTTTTATAACTGTTCCAACACCCAGTAATAGTGATGGTTCATTTTTAAATGATTATATCATCGATGTACTGAAGGAAATTTCAATTTACTTAACAAAAAATAAACAACAAAATCCATATCTAATAAACATAAACTCTACTGTATCTCCTGGTTCAATCAATAAAGATTTTATACCTTATATGGAAAAGCAGGGACTAAAAAATAATGAAGATTTTGCATTTATATACAATCCATATTTTGTTGCCTTAGGTGATGTTATAAAAGGTTTAGAAAATCCAGACATGGTTTTAATTGGATGTGAAAATCAATATGCGAAAAAAAAAATTTTAGAATTGTATGGAACTATCTATAATTTTGATAAATATGCAATTTTAAATTTTGAAGAAGCCGAAATAACAAAACTTCTTGTAAACTCATATTTAACTTTAAAAATTTCATTTTCAAATATGGTAAAAGATTTATCTGAAAAACTTAATAATGTTAATGCAAAGAATATATTAAATACTATTGGATCAGACACTAGAATTGGAAAAAAATATTTGCAACCAGGTGGGCCTTTTGCTGGACCATGTTTTCCTAGAGACAATCAAGCATTGCTACATTTTTCTAAGTTAGTAAATTATAAAAATGAGTTAAATAAGGGAGTTATCAAAACTAATTTATCTACTTTAGAAAATTTAAAATTACAATTAAATTTTATTAAAAAAAAAAATTTTTCATCAATTTTTTTTGGAGGTATTGGATATAAACCAAATACTCCATCACTAGAAAGTAGTTTTGTAATAGAATTAATCAAACATTGTAAGAAAATTGATTTGGATGTCTATTATTATGACAGATATATTGATGAAAAGATTGATCATGCAAAAAGAATATTAGAATTGAAAGATTTTTATAAATATTCAAGTATTATCTTCCTACCTTATGTAGATAGACAATTTAATAAAATAATAAATTTGAGTGGAATTATTTGGGATATATGGTGTCAGATTGAAGGTAATAATGTTGTGCGTAATAGCAAAGATATTGAAATAGAGAATAAATCAAATTTATTATATTTTAATAATAATAAATAATTAAGAATTTACCTTCTTATATGAAAAAAAAACTAGCATTAATTTTTGGTATTACCGGTCAAGATGGTGCGTACCTTTCAAAATTTTTACTAAATAAGAAGTATATAGTTCATGGAGTTATTAGAAGATCTTCCTCTTTCAATACATCTAGATTAGAGGAAATTTATCAAGAACCTAGTTTAAAAAATAGATCATTTATTTTACATTATGGTGATGTAATCGATAGTTCTTCTATAGGATCATTAATAACAAAAATAATGCCTGACGAAATTTACAATCTTGCCGCTCAGTCACATGTCGCAGTTTCATTTAAAGTACCAGAATATACAGGCAATGTTGATGGACTTGGAACATTAAGAATTTTAGAAGCAATAAAAAGTTTATCAAAAAAAAAAAGAATTAAATTTTATCAAGCTGGAACTTCAGAAATGTTTGGAGGAACTCAAAATAAATATCAAGATGAAAAAACCCCATTCAATCCACAAAGCCCATACGCGGTAGCAAAAGTTTATGCGCATAATATTACAAAAATTTATAGAGATGCTTATGATTTATTTGCCTGTAATGGAATTTTATTTAATCACGAAAGCCCTTTAAGAGGAGAAACATTTGTTACAAAAAAGATAGTTAAAGCATTAGTTAATATAAAACAAAAAAAACAAAAAACATTATATTTAGGTAATTTATATTCAAAAAGAGACTGGGGCCATGCTAAAGATTATGTTAGAGCCATGTGGATGATTTTAAGTCAAAAAACCCCTGATGATTATGTAATAGCAACTAACAAACAGTATACAGTTAAAGAATTCGTGAATCTCGTAGGAAAAAAATTAGATTTAAAAATTAAATGGAGAGGAAAAAATTTAAATGAGAGAGGATTTGTGGGTAAAAGGGCAATTATTCAAATTAAAAAAAGATATTTTAGACCTTTAGAGGTAAAAAATTTAAAAGGAAATTATAGCAAAGCGAAAAGTAAACTTAGATGGAAACCTGAGATAGGAATTGATGAGCTTATAGAGGAAATGATAAATTACGAGTTAATAAATGTTTAAAAAAAATGCTAAAATTTTTTTAGCAGGACATAAAGGACATTTAGGATCTGCAATTTATAAGAAACTTATTAAAAAAGGATATAAGAATATTGTCACCAGAGATAGAAATAAATTAAATTTATTAAATCAGCGTGATACAAGTATTTTTTTAAAAAAAAATAAGCCAAACATTGTAATTATAGCTGCAGCAAAAGTCGGCGGAATTTTAGCAAACAATAAATATAGAGCAGATTTTATCTATGAAAACTTACAAATCCAAAATAATTTAATTCATTCTTCATATAAAGCAGGAATTAAAAACTTAGTTTTTTTAGGTTCAAGTTGCATTTATCCAAAAGGTATTAATAATAAAATAAATGAAAAAATGCTTTTATCAGGCAAACTAGAATATACTAATGAGCCATATGCAATAGCAAAAATAGCAGGAATTAAATTATGCGAAAATTATAATATTCAGTATAAAACTAATTATAAATGTTTAATGCCATGTAACTCATATGGACCAAACGACAATTATCACATTGAAAATTCACATTTTTTTGCAGCACTTATTAAAAAAATACAATTAGCAAAAAAAAATAAAAAAAAGTCAATTACTTTATGGGGTTCAGGTAAACCAAAAAGAGAATTAATATATGTTGATGATATAGCTGATGCTTGCATTTTCTTCATGAATAAAAAAATTTCTGATACTTTAGTAAACATTGGAACAGGTATTGATTTTTCAATTACCCAATATGCTAAATTTTTAATGCGAGAATTTAAAGTTAACTTAAAAATTATTTATGATAAGAGTAAACCGGACGGTATTAAAAGAAAATTACTTGATACAAGTTTAGCAAAGAGGTATGGCTGGGTCTCAAAAACATCCCTTAAAAAAGGAATTAAACTAACCCTAGAAAATTTGAACTAATATATTTTCTTAGATGAGGCTAAAATTTAATTATTTAAAAATGAATTTTATCAAACAAATACTTTTATCAACTTTAATAATAAATATTATTTTCTATAAAATTCCTGCTGATATTTATTATTATAATAGGGCTGATTTCCACAATTTTGCAATTATTTTAATCCCTACAATTTTAATATTTGGTTTTTCAATATTGTTTCATGAAAAAATTTATAGAAATAAAAAAATTTTTAATTTCTTTCTTTTTTTATCTGTATATATAATAATTTCTAAAATCTTTATGCCTCTAGATATTGATGAACTAGAGGGAAGTCTTGAAAAACCTACTGAGTACAAATATTCATTAATTTTAGAAATCTTAATTTTTATAGCATCTTATTTCATCGTAAAATTTTTCAAAACAAATGAAAAATTTTTAAGTTTTATTGCCTTATTTGCGTTTATAATATTTACTACATCTTCATATTATTATGTTAGAAGTTTTGGCTCACTCATTAAGAACCAATATAATTATTTTGGAATATTTAAAGATAAGCAAAAAAATTTTTTAAAAAAGACAGAAAAACCAAACATATATTTATTAACGTTTGATGCATTATCTTCATTTGGTTTCCAAGAAATTATAGATAAAAATGATGGTTATAAAAAAATTTTTAATGGATTTAAATTTTTTCCCAACAATTCATCAAATTATTCTCACACATCTTTGTCAGTAAACAGTTTCTTGGTAGGAAATTTATTTAATTTTGATACGAGGTTAAGTGAATGGAAAGATGAATATAGAAAAGGCGGAATTATAAGTGAAATGATTAAAAAAAATTATGAAGTTTGGCAATATGTTCAAAGTAGCAGTATGCAACATCAAGATGTTAGTTTGGGTACAACTAATGTAGATATTTTGTTAGAAAAATCTAAATTAAGTATGTTTATAGAATTATATGATTTTGTTATTTTAAGAGTTTCACCACAATTTTTACATCAAGAAATTTACAATAATGGAAGTGGTTTAATCTCCAAATTATATAAAAAAATAAAAAATGATAAAAGTGATGCAATTCCAGGAGAGCATTTTAGAGTATTAGGTTCAAAAATGCTTTTTGAAAGATTGATTGAAGAAGAAGCGCTAAGAACAAAAAACGGAATTTTTTTGCATGCACACATATATATTCCACATGGACCATATGTGCTTGACTCAAATGCTGAATACGATCCAACTCCATATAATAGCAATATTAAAGCAAATTTGAAATATCTTGATCAAACAAAAGGCACAATTTATTTAATTGATAAATTTATTAATAGATTAAAAGAACAAGGAAAATTTAAAAACTCTTTAATAATTATAAATGGTGATCATGGATCCTGGGAAATAGGTTTAAAGAGCTTACCAAATAAGTATTCTCACAGAAAAAAAGATTTAGATAATAATTTAAGACATCTACCAGCGCATAATGTTTTTAACCAGTCTAAAGCAATTTTAATAATTAAAGGACCTTTTCAAGGATTAGAAAAAAATATGGAAACTAATTTTTCAAAAACGCAGTTATTAGATATATATCCAACAATAAAAAGTTTTTCTACAGGAGGTACAATTTCTGATCCAAATAATAATCAGATGCTGTCACTTTTAGAAAAATTGCCTAGAGATAGAACTTTGAAATATTTTGTAGGTTATAAAAAGAGAAAATCTCAAAAACATCAATGGACAACAATTGAAAAAGAAAAAGGTGGATATATTGATCTATTTGAAATATCTAATGAAAATTTCCTAGTTAAAAAAGAAAGAATCTTTGCTGAATGGTAGGATAAAAGAGTTATTTATAACTTTTAATCAAAATATTATTTAATTCTTGTCTATTTATATTTAAAATAAAATTTTTAAATCTAGCTTTTGTGAACATTTTGTTGATTATTTTTTCAATATAAGAAAATTTGGGTATATAATTTTTTATTCTTTTTTTTATTTGGTGTTGTGATGAAACTTCATTTAATTCAGATATTATCTGATTTAGATATTTATAACCAGTATTATCAATTAATGGTTTGAGATACTTTTTGTTCCTTTTGTAAACTAATTTAAATACTTCTGATGTGGTAAAAAAAACTGCTAATCCATGAGGGACATTGTAATAGCTAGTTAATGGATATGATATTGAATGACAGATTGAAGTTTTAGTTTTCTTAATACAAATACCTGAAATTAAACTAGAATATAATAAATTAGTTCTTGTATTTAGACTTATTTTTTTTTTATTTATTTTTTTTATATTTTTTATTGATTTTTCTATATATTTTGCAGAAGCAATCTTTAATTCTCTATTCGAATGCTTATTCCAAAAAGAGTCAAATAGCTGATTCAATGCGTCAATTGCTGTATAAAGGCTATTTATGTAATTTAAACTTTTAGTGTTTTTTGCATCTAATATTGCGTGAGTAGGGAACATAATTTTTGACTCTAAAGAAAGTTTTTTTTTATTTTTTAAATCCCAAATCGTACCAAAGTTTGTAACTTCACTTCCCGTACCAGCGGTAGTTGGTATTGCGATAAGTTCAATTTTTTCTTTCGATTTTAAATAATTTATTTTTTTTATTAAATTTTTAATAGATATTTTTTTTTTTATCTCGAGATAACTTTTAACTATTTTAGCAAAATCTAACACACTGCCTCCTCCATAAGCTAAAATAATTTCAATTTTTTTTTTTTCATACTTATTTAAAACTTTATTAACATATTCTAAAGATGGATAATTATTTACATCGTCTATATATTTAGGATTTAATTTTTTTAGAAAACTATAATTTTTAAAAATTCTTTTTTTTCCATTATTTGAAGTAATTATTAATAATTTTTTTTTTTTAATAATTTTTTTTAATTCTTTAGAACTATTATTTCCAAAATATATTCTTGTATTTTTACAATACTTGTTACTTAATTGAGAAATTCTCATAAATTTTTCATAAATTTAATTTTATTAATTATTGGTTTTTCTTTAGGCCTGCCCAGGTTTTCCCTATGACCATTTTTTATTTTACATTCAATAAATGTAGGGCCATTAATTTTTTTAATTTCTTTTAAAACTAACTTAAGTTTTTTTTCTGATTTAATTTTTGAATAAATATTTTTATATCCACAAGTCTTAGCAATATCAGATAAAATAACATTTGGTGAAGTTGTCTTTTGTCCACCAACTGACTCATGCGTGCCATTATTTAAAGCAATATGTATAAAATTCTTGGGTTGTAAATTTCCTATTGTAGATAAACCTCCAAGATGCATTAATATAGATCCATCACCATCTATACAAACAATTTTTTTTTTTGAATTAATAGCTATACCACATGCTATTTGTGAAGAATGACCCATAGATCCAACTGTTAAAAAATCTATACATTTTTTAGATTTTTTTTTATTTCTTACTTCGTATAATTCACGTGAAATCATACCTGTGCTTGAGACAAATCTATAATTTTCTCTTAATGAATTTATTATTATCTCAATTACTCTTTCTCTTAATAATAAATTATTTTCTTTTCTTTTATTTTTTTTAGACAAATTAGAATTAAAAAACATTCCTTTTTTTGCCAAGATAAAATATGGTTTGCTCTCCTTTTTTGTTTTTATAATTATTTTTTTTATTTCTTTAAAATCTTCTTTTTCTTTCCCTTTAATAATATAGAAATTTTTATTAATTAATTTAATTAGCCCTCTAGTTAATTTTCCTTGCGTTATGTGCTGAGGTTCATCATATTTTTTAGGTTCTCCCCTCCATCCCATCAAAACCAAACAAGGTATTGAGTAGACGCTTTCATCCAATAATGATAAAATTGGATTGAGCAAATTCCCAAAACCAGAGTTTTGAAGATATACAAGTGGCACTTTTTTTGTTGCAAGATTATAACCTGCGGCCAGGCTAATTGCCGTACCTTCATTTGATGAAATAACGTGATTTTTATGATTAAAGTTCAAATCTAAATAGTTGCAGAAATCTTTTAGCACCGAGTCTGGAATACCTGTAAAAAAATCAATTTTATTTTTTTTTAAAAATTTAAAAAATTTTTTAATTTCTATCAATTTATTTTGTACCTGGTATTAAGTTAAGAATTTCTTTAATTGAGAGCATTTTTTTTTCAGACTCCAAAGATCTTTGAAATGTGAGTATACTTTTAGCTGTGGCAATCATAGTAGGATATGCGCTTCTTAATAAGTGATTAGCATAAATTATGATGTTAGCTCCTAATTTGTTAAGTTCTTTTTCTTTAATCTGGCTATAACTTGAAGGAACAAGAATTAAAGGTTTTCTATTTTTAAATTTATTATATGACTTACAAAATGATATAAGATCTTTTGGGTATCTGTCCTTACTGTGAATCATTATTCCATCTGCTCCAGCTGCAATATAGTTTTTGGCTCTTTTTAAAGCATCTTTATAACTTTTTTTCATTATTAAACTTTCAATTCTTGCTACAATCATAAATTCTTGTGTAGATTGGCTTTTTTTCCCAACTTTAATTTTTTCTACAAAATTTTTAATACTGTCTTGTGCTTGTTTAACTTCAGTACCAAAAAGAGAATTTTTTTTTAATCCAATTTTGTCTTCGATTATTACAGCCGATACGCCTAATCTTTCGAGTGTTTTCACCATAAAACTAAAATGTTCTTTTTTGCCACCAGTATCTCCATCAAAAATAATTGGTTTTGTCGTAACTTCTAAAACTTCATTTAATAATTGTAATCTCTCAGATAGATCAACAGCTTCTATATCTGGTTTACCTTTTGCTGTTGAATTAGTTAAGGAACTAGCCCACATCCCATCAAACTCTAGTAATAGATTATTTTTTTTAATTTTTGTTTTTTCTATAATTAATCCGGATAAACCATTATGTATATCAAGAAATTTTGAATATTTTTTTGCCTCAAGCAATCTTCTTAAACTTTTCCTCCTTATGTCAGGAGTAGTACCAAAGCTCTTAAAAAGTTCGTTAAGTTTTGTTGATGATATGCCATCCGTATATTTGAATTCTATAAGTTTACCACTCCATTTTTTTAATACTTTAATAACTTTTTTGCGTGTTTCTTTTTGAACTCCATTTTTCCAATCGTCTCCATGAACTACATATTTTGGTTTTAATTTTAATAAATTTGGACTGTAGTCGAGAGTGGTTTGTGGAATTACTTTTTTTATACCTTTTATTTCAGAAACAATTTGTTTTCTTTCATTAAAATTCATTAATGGAACTCTTTTATAAGATGCTATGGCTTTATCTGTTAAAAGACCCAAAATAATATCACCCAATTCTCTTGCTCTTTTAATTATATTTATATGCCCCCTATGAACAATATCTGCACTCATAGCAACATAAACTATTGGTTTTTGTTTTCTTTTCATTTGAAATTGAAAATTAACTTTAAAACATATTTAATACATTATAAATTTATGAATTAAAATGTAAATTCATCATGGAAATTCAAAAAGTTTTAAGACTTATTGTAAAAAAATTTTTTAATCTCAAGGCAAATAACAAGATTCAAAGAATAAAAGATGACGCCATCAGAGACTATTTGTCAAGTTATGTCTCCCAAGAGACAAACTTAATTAACTATTTTAACAAAAATAAAACTTTCAAAAATGATTTATTCAAAATTCTAGATATAGGATGTGCAGAAGGTATTGATGAATACTGGAATAAAATTTCAGATGCAGAAGCAAAAGGAATTGACCCAATTCAAACTGAAATTAATAGATTAAATAAAGTAAATAAATTTACTAAATACAATTATTATTGCTATTTTGTAGATACGGCTAATAAAATTTTAAGTAACAAATATAATTACAATGGAGAAGCGCTTGATTTTAAGGATACTTCAGCCGCCAGAGGTTTTGAAATTACATCGAACAAAAAAATAGATTATTTAGAAGATAGGATACATTTTAAAAAAGATTTTCAGGTGACACCTTCTAATATAAGTGAAAAAAAAGTAGAAAGAATATCTTTAACAAATTTTTGTAAAAAATATAATTTTGAAGATTTTAACTTTCTTAAAATAGATACCGACGGACATAGCTTAAATGTGTTAGATTCGTGCGAAGGTCTAATAAATAATAAACAAATTATTGGTATTAAAGTTGAAGTAAATTTTCTTGATAATCATGCATATGATTTTTATTTAGATGTTGCTCATTATTTAACAAAAAATAATTTTCAATTAGTTAAAGTTATGGCTAATACCTATGCTCCATATGAACTTCCAGACAAGTTTCTTTACGATATACCTGCACAATCTTTTAATGGTTTTTCAGCATTCGGAGATTTAATATTTATCAAAAAGATTAATAAAGAAGAAATAGAAAGAATGGATAAATTAACTTTTTTAAAATTTTTAGCATTATTGGAATTATTTAATTTTAATGGTTTGGCTATAAAGTTGCTAAATATATCAGAAAATAAGTTTTTAGATAATTCTGAAAAAGAATTATTTAAAAATCTTTTAACAAAAAAAGTTTCTAAACATATTTTTAATAAAGAGTATTCACATAAAGAATTTATTAACAAGTTTTATGAAAATTTTAAAATGTTTTTTTCAAAGCAATGAAATTAATAAAGAATTTCTTTTTATTTCAAAAAATACAAAACAAATTTGAAGTTATATTTTATAGCGAGGGATCTCACGATACAATTTATTTTGAAGATTTAATTAAAAAATTGGATACTAATTATAATATTAAAATTTTAATACTAACTTCAAATGAAAAAGATATTTGTTTTAATTTAAATAGTAAAAATGTAGAGTCAATTTTTATAGGAGATGGATTTTTTAGAACTCTAATTTACTATTTAATTAATACAAAATTATTTGTTACTTCTCTGCCTGATCTTCAAACATATTTTCTTAAAAGATCGAAAATATCAAACACTAAGTATATTTATTTATTTCATGCAGCCAGCAGTACAAATGCAGCATATAATAAAGGAGCATTTGACAATTATGATTACATATTTTGTAGAGGTCAACACCACGTTGATGAAATTTTAGAAAATGAAAATTTAAATAATTTAAAAAAAAAAATATTATTTAAACATGGTTGTCCAATCTTTGATAAGATGTCTGTAAATTTAGTCAAATTAGATAAAAAACCAAAAAAAATTTTATTAGCTCCATCTTGGAATAATAAAAATGAATTAATTGATTTAGATATTGAAAATCTTATAGAAATATTAATAAAAAAAGATCTTGAAGTAACTTTAAGATTTCACCCAATGACTCTTAAAAGAAAAAAAAGAAAAGTTGACGAACTAATAAAAAAATATGACAAATTAGATAAGGTTGATTTTTCGTTGAGTGTTCAAAATAAAAAACAATTATATGACAATGATATATTAATTACAGATTGGTCAGGTATTGCTCAAGAATTTAGTATTATGTTAGGAAAACCTGTAATTTTTTTGGATATACCAAAAAAAATAATGAATCAAGATTATGAAAAGTTTTTAAATAAGGCAGTTGAAATTAGTTATAGAAATAAAATTGGTTACATTTTTAAATTAGATGAATTTGATAAGTTGGCAAATTTTATTAAAAATGATCAATTTTTAAATAAATTTAATTTGGAAAAAATAGAAAATATAAAAAAAGTAAGACATGAGATTTTTTTTAATCATGGTAAAAGTACTGAATATGCTTCAAATTATATAAAAGATATATTGAAAAATGTATAAATATATTTCTTTGATATTTGGATCGTTAATTATTTTATTTTCGATTAGTTATGACTTTATTTTCAAAAATCCACTTTTTTTTGGACCTTCACAGTTGCTCTTACTGTTCCTAGGTATAACTTTTGTTATATTGTTTATATCAAAAAAATACTCTCTATATGTCTTATTTTTTATTTTTGGAATGATTTTAGTAATTGTAAAATTTGATTACTTTAAACTTATTAATGAGTCTGCAATTATTGAAAAAAATTATGAAAAAATAGATGAAAAAATACTTAAACCAAATAAAAATGAATTAAATTCTTTTTTTGCTATGAGTATGAATTTTATAGATAGCAATCAATTTGAGAAGTATTTTTCATATCAAAATGAAAAAAGTTTAAACAATGTACTAAATATTAAAAACAAAAAAAATTTTACAAATAAAGAATTATTTAAAAAAATTTCAATTGTAAAAAAAGAAGTTAAAGATGAATTTTTCAAGGCAAAGAAAAACCTTATAAATGCAGATCTAAATCTGAAGTTATTAGATAAAATCGAAAATGATAAATTTGATATATTTGTATATGAATGGGATGCAATATTAAAAAAAAAAGCCATAGCTAATATTTATATTCCAAAAAATAAAACAAAAAAATATCCAATAGTGTTTTCTGTTCCAGGTTGTGGCGAAAATTTATGGTCGGATTATCCTAATCAAACCGATCCAGAACATAGATTGGGATTATTGGCATCAAACAATATAGTTGGAGCAACTACAATAGCCATATGTAATAATTCTGAATTTAGTGACAATCAGAGATTTGAATCTTATGGCTTTACTTCAAACAATGAAATTTCAGATAATGAAATAGCATTGATTTTATGGTTGAGATTTCTTGAAATAACAAAACAATTTGATTTTATTGATACAGATAAAATAGGAATCACAGGCTACTCAAATGGAGCAAGTATAATTAAGCTTCTAATGTTACTTGATGAAAAAATTAAAAATGTTGTTTTAGTTGGTACTGCAATTTATAGAAATTTATCAAAAAAAAATTATTATAACTTCCCCCAGGATAGAATAGCAACACAAGATAATATAAATTTTTATTACGGAGATGGATCAAAGACATTAGAAAAAATTTTAAATAAAGTTTTAATAAAAAATAATCTTAATTTTTCATTTTTTCGTTTTTTATTAATTTATGATTATAGGAAAAATTTCTTTTTTATTTCTGGATCAAAGGACACAGCAATTGCAACAAAAGCAAAGGGAGCTATTAAAAAAAATATAAATGAGTTGAATTCTTCCAATATAGAATTATTTGGAAGAAAAAATTTAAAGTTAGAATTTACAAATACCGATCATAATTATTCAAAAGAAAATAATATTCTTGCCGTAGAGTATTTCATAAATAATTTTTATAATTTAAAAAAATTAAATAAAAATTTAAATTACACAAAAAATAATAAATCTGAATTAAAACCAGTTAACTACAAGATTAATTTAAAAGAAATATATGTTGATATTTTTAATAAAAAATTATCTAAAATTAATTATCAAGATTTACAGGATAACAAAATTAAAATTTTATCTAAAAACTTAAGGTTAAATAAATTTAAAGAAAATTTTTTTCCTATAAGTTTATTCGAGAAAAATATAAATATAAAAAATAATAATATTAAAACAACTTTTTATACTCAAAAAATATTTAAAGAGATCCATTCTTATTTTTATGAGTTCGAAAATTTGAAAAAATTATCTGAAAAAAAAATTAGTATATTAATTACTTCGTCTGAAGTAGTTGATTTTGAATATTTGACAGAAATTATAAATAATAATTATAAAACTATTTTATTAATTTTGCCTGGATATAGCTTTTCTAAACCAAAGCATAATACAATAGGAAATATTTCAAAAATTTTTCTCACAAATAAAAAAAACCCATTGTATGCAGGAATGTCTATTCAAGCTTTAAAAAACCTTATTGGTTTTTTAGATATTAATTATGACACAGAAAATTTTAATTTTACCTTACATTCAGAAACGTTTGAAAGTAGCTTTATTGCTCTAATCTATAAAATATTGAGCAATGACAGAAATGAAACTAAAGTAAAAAATTACCTAAAAGATCTTGAAATATTATTTGAAGCAAATAACAAAAGTAACCTTCCTGCAATTTTATTTATTGAGAACTTCCACGAAGTTTATAAAATTTTACAAAATGTTTCTTTAGATTATTTTAATTTTAAAATTTTAAATGAGGCAGATATCGATAGTTTTTATATTTCCAACTAATCTTTTTTCTTTCTTTTAAATAAACCAAAAAATTTTAATACTAACTCTTTAAATTTATACCAAGCAGATCTGAAAAAGATAAGTATCATAGCTATAAAAGCCAGTGCCATTTGCACAATAAATCCCCCGCTACCTGGATCTAAATATGCAAAAGCTGGGCTTGTTATCATAAAGTAGTTAATTGCTATAAGAATTAATTTTTTCATTAAGTCTAAATATAATATTATTTTTATATATACAATTAAATATAAGATTATTAATTAAATTATATGAAAAAAAAAATAATATTAAGTGTCATAATTCCTTGTTTTAACGAAATAAAAACAATAGAGAAAATTATAAATAAAGTAAAAATACAAAAAATTAACAAACAAATAATACTGGTAGATGATTGCTCAAAAGATGGAACAAGAGAATTTATTAAAAAAAAACTTTCAAAAAAAATTGATAAAATAATTTTCCACAAAAAAAATATTGGTAAAGGAGGATGCATTAAAAGTGCTTTAAAGTTTATTAAAGGTAAAATTACTATTATACAGGATGCAGATCTTGAATATTCTCCTGCTGATTATAAAAAATTGATTAAACCTATAGTAAATAAAAAATCAAAAGTTGTTTATGGTTCTAGAGTTTTATATAAAAACAGATATTTAAATAACAATTTTAGTTCATTTTTTAGAGTATTCGCCAACCAAATTTTAACAATAATTTCAAATATTATCAATAATCAAAGTCTTACTGATGCTCACACATGTTATAAAATATTTGAAAGTAAATTTTTTAAGACAATTAAACTGAAAGAGAATGGCTTTAGTTTTTGTCCAGAAGTAACAACCAAGGTTTCAATTTTAAATGAAAAAATTATTGAGGTTCCAATTACATATAAAGGCAGAACATATGAAGATGGGAAGAAAATAAATTTTTTTGATGGGGTGGATGCATTAAAAACTCTTATTAAGTATAGATTTTTTTCATAAATTATTATCTTGAAAAGTTAAACTAAATTTGTATAAAAGTTTGCCTGGTGATTATTGCGAAAGTGTAATACCCGATCCCATTTCGAACTCGGAAGTCAAGCCTTTCAGCGCCAATGGTACTTTGTCTTAAGACACGGGAGAGTAGGACATTGCCAGGCAATTCTAATATTTATGCACATTTTCATTACAGGAATAGCTGGTTTTTTAGGATCCAATCTTGCAGACTATTATTTAAAAAAAGGATTTAAAGTTTCAGGAAATGATAATCTTGTAGGTGGGGAATTGAATAATGTTGATAGAAGAGTAAATTTTTTCAAGATTAATTGTGAGGACTTGAATGGTCTTAATAAAATAATGAAAAATGTAGACGTAGTTTGTCATACAGCAGCTTATGCACACGAAGGTCTTTCTACTTTTTCTCCGACCTTAATTTGTTCCAATAATGTTACAGGTTCGACGGCTGTTTTTACGGCTGCAATTAAAAATAAAGTAAAAAGAATTGTATTTTGCTCTTCCATGGCAAGGTATGGAAACATCTCTACTCCCTTTAGAGAAACAGACATTGTAAATCCAGTTGATCCGTATGGAGTTTCTAAAGTTGCAGCAGAAAATATTTTAAAAATTTTAAGTAAAACTCATGAAATTGAATATAATATTGCTGTTCCACACAACATTATTGGTCCAAAACAAAAATACAATGATCCGTTTAGAAATGTAGCTTCAATTATGATAAATCTAATTTTACAAAATAGACAACCTATAATTTATGGTGATGGCAATCAAAAAAGATCATTTTCTGATATAGATGATTGCATTTTTTGTTTAGATAAAATGATGTTTGATGAAAATATAAATTCAGAAGTGATTAATATTGGACCAGACGAGGATTTTATTACTATTAACCAATTGTATGAATTAATTTCAAACAAAATGAAGTATAATAAAGGAGCTATTTATAAAGATGATAGACCCAATGAAGTTAAATATGCAAATTGTTCCTCTGATAAAGCTAGGAAACTTCTTAATTTTAGTACTTCAGTTAATTTAGACAAATCTCTAGATAAATTAATACATTTTATCAAAGAAGAAGGTCCTAAAGATTTTGAGTATAATTATGATTTGGAGATTGTTAATAAAAAAACTCCAGATACATGGACCAAAAAATTATTTTGATTTAATTTTTATATAGTGTAAGTAAACTCCATGAAAATTAAAAGTTCACTTAAATCAATCAAAAAAAGAGACCTAAATTCTAAATTAGTTAGAAGGAGAGGAAGAGTTTACGTTATAAATAAAACTAA
>CESW01064888.1_pt1 | contig 62355 bp, 53 predicted proteins | sample 531171 | NCBI WGS metagenome assembly CESW01 (sample SAMEA2621859, study PRJEB7988) | marine metagenome | biome: marine biome (ENVO:00000447); feature: surface water layer (ENVO:00002042); material: "saline water (ENVO:00002010), including plankton (ENVO:xxxxxxxx)" | depth 5 m
ACCTATATCTGATTCTAAATCTGGCTCAATCTTGTTATCTGCTCCATCTAATCACCCTGACAGAACTTGTAAATTTATAATCACAGTAACCAGCGAAGGTAATGGTTTCGTTTATACAGGAGAGGTTGAGTTCGAAGTTGACGGTAATTCAAATTCACAAAGCGACAATTCTCAACAGGAATCTGATGACAATTCACCGACCCAAAATTCCAATGGGCTAGAGGTAGAAGATAATTCATTAACTGCACATTCCTTCTTATTTTGTGTAATAATTGTGATATTTGCTGCTGTTTTCCGGCAAAATCGAATGAATTACTAGTCATATTAAGAAATGATACTATAATACTAAAGATGATATCAATTTTTTAATCTGAGCAAGCCACGATAATCTATATGAGTGTAGTGAAGTTCCGATGAATACTACGTTTCAACGTAGCGGATTATTTGGTGCTGGAAATGACAGACGGAGAGTCATCTAAAGTTAAGTTAGAGACTTGGCTATTAGCAGGCTTCATCGTTGCACTTTTACTATCAACTACTATTATTATAATTACATCATCAAATAAAGATACAGTATACTCCGCATATGTAACAGATGGAGACACAAATTTACAGTATCAACAGATTTCTACCATGAGGTCATCATTAGGAGATGAAGGCAAGAATTACGTGGTTGCTAATACCATGTCAACCCCTATGTTGGTTAATGATTGGAGAGAGCCACATCGAACTATGTTGGTTGTGGCAGCTCCTGAAAAGCCGTTTGACAATGCAGAAGCAGATGCCATTCACGATTTCGTTACGCAGAAGGGTGGAAAGGTAATTATTGCAGCAAATTCGACAAACGCTCAAACAGTCGCCGAAAAATTTGATGTGAAATTCTTCGACGCTCCGGTAGTTGACCCCAATCGTTACTATGAAGTCACGGATAACGGCGTGGCCACTCCCTCTGATCAAAGGAAAGTTTGGGCCGTTGCAGGCGTCAACAAAGTGTGGGATGACCAGTTTGAAAGAAGAGAGTATTGCACAAACGATGATCTAGAAGATAGCAGCAAATACGACAAATGTGCGCTTCCTATACTGTTCCACAGACCAACAGCAATTCAGGTCCTTGAAAACGCTGATGACTCAACAAGAGATACCAAGATATTAGCACATGCCTCGGGTTCGGCTTTCATCGCTAGAGAAGATATGGATCCTAATAACCGCAACAACCCTGTTCTTGGAGGAAATAACACCGGACTGATAGTAAGAATGGATTATCCAGGAATCGAAGTAGTTGACCAAATTAAGGGCGTGCGCGAGGGTGAAGTTGATGTAACCGGTAGTATAGTCTTCATTTCCGATCATTCGGTCTTTGCAAACCACCTTTGGGACGATGCTGATGCAGAAGTCACCGGCAAAGAACAGTGTGAATCTGTATTTTATGGTCAGCGACCTTGTTGGGATTCTTTATTGTCAAACAACGGCACTGGAAATACAGAGTGGAATGGCAATCAAGATTACTTCGTAACAATGATCAGGGATATGATGGAGCACGATAACGAAGAGATATCAACCGTTATCACTAGTGAAAATAGTAATTTTTACATCGTATTTGATGAATCAAGACATGTTACATCAGCTGTGTCATCACCGTTTACTGAAGCTATTGGAGCGATTGTAATGCTTACCAGTGATACTCTACTAAAGTGGCTGATAATTTTAAATTTAGTTGCTCTTTTATCTATCGCAATTATGGTAGTTCCAGAAAAAGAAAACTGGAGACACGTATTTGATTTGACAAGATTTAGAGAGAGACCAAACAAAGTTGACCCAAATCAATACATCCCACGTGTTCGAGAATCTTTGATGGCGAAAGTTCGTCAATTTAACGATCTCACGCGTGATGAGATGATTAGAAAAACACCCAGCGAGGTTCAATCAATGGTCAAAGACCCTCGCCTGATTGAGTTGTTGTATTCCCAACAACGTTCCTATTCCAATGAAGAATTGAGGCAATTATTGCAGCAAATTCGACGTTGGGGAAAGTAAACTAAGGAGGTAAAAAACACATGCAGCCAGCACCACCACCACCAGCAGCCCCCCCTGCGCCGGCCCCACCTGCACCAGCAGGAATGCCAGCAGTGACACCAGCCCCAGCAGCGCCTCAAGCGCCTGCTCCAGTAGCTCCGGCAGCTCCGGCACCAGCCCCAGCAGCCCCAGCAGCTCCGGCACCAGTCCCTGCAGCACCAGCCCCGGCACAGGCACAGCCTAGACACCAAAGTAGCCCTGAAGTCCGCGAGCGTCTCCAAGCAGTAGGAGCCATTGCTCAGGCGATCAGTGCCGAAGTTCAGAAGGTAATTATAGGAAAAAGCCACGTTATAGACAATGTATTGATTAATATATTGTCTAATGGAAATTTGCTATTCGAAGATTACCCCGGATTAGCGAAGACTTTGATGACAAATACGTTTGCAGACGCCTTAGGGTGTGATTTCAAACGTGTTCAGTTCACACCGGATTTGTTACCAGCGGACATTACAGGAACTAATATTTATGATGCAAAGAAAGGAGAATTTACATTCAAACCTGGTCCGTTGTTCTGCAACTTACTACTTGCTGACGAAATAAATCGTGCTCCTCCTAAAACCCAAGCAGCTCTGCTTGAGGCAATGCAGGAAAAGCAGGTGACTATTGGAACAGTCACTCATAAATTACCAGCACCGTTCATCGTTATGGCAACACAAAACCCTGTTGAACAGGAAGGTACTTATCCACTACCTGAAGCTCAATTGGACCGTTTCATGTTCAAGATGAGTGTAGGTTATCCAGATCGTGCCGATGAAGATGAGATTCTCGCTAGACGTATCAATCGTGGAAAGGATGCAGTAGACGTCGACGTAATAACCGACCCGCAGCGTGTAATTGCAATGCAACAGGCTTGTGAAGACATTTATGTCGACCCAGCTCTGAGAATGTATATGGTTGAAATTGTAACAAGAACAAGAGAGGACCCAAGAGTATTGGTCGGTTCCTCACCTCGTGGTTCTCAGGCACTTCTGAAAACCTCCCGAGCAGCCGCTGCTTTACGAGGTCGTGATTTCGTTACACCGGATGACATAAAGACAGTTTCTGAACTTGCTCTAGCTCACAGAATTATTTTGAAACCAGAACACCAGATAAAAGGTTTAGAGTCGGGAGAAGTAATCCAAACAATCTTGAGAGAAGTACCTGTTCCAACAGTCTGATATTTCACTCAAATTATCCAAGGTGACGTAGTATGTGGAGTCGCAAAAGTGCAATGTTAGGGTCATTGGCCGTAGCAATGTATTTGCTAGGTTTGACACTGAGGAATTCTCAATTAGTGACCATAGCAGTTGTGATTTTTGTATTCCTTACATGGGCTGCATTGTTTGGAGGACATGCTGATGTTGCTGCGAGTGGTCGCCGTGCCGAAGAATGGACTGGAGAGGAGGGCATATCTTTGTCCAACGTGTCTGCTATGCGTAAGTTGTCCAGTGCGAGAATTTTTGAAGATGGTGAAGTTTCTGTAACACTAAGAATGCAGAACAATTCGGCCCTTGGCAAAATTCTAGAGGTTAAGGATCGTGTTCCCGAGGTTATGAGAATAAAGGATGGTGCGAATTATATTTTGATGGAACTGGGGCCAAGGAGAGAGACCTTCATTGAATATACTGTTGAGTGCCCACTGCGAGGATTCTATAGTTTAGGGCCTGTTGCTGTTAGGGTTCAAGATCCGTTTGGCTTATTTCACAAGGAAAAGGAATTGCATGTCTACAATGACTTCCTGGTGTTTCCCAAGATGGAGGATTTGAAAGACACCTTTGTTAAATCTAGAGTCCCCAAGATTTTCACAGGAGCGGTTAACATTCGTCAACCGGGTCCAGGGTCCGAATTTTATTCCTTGAGAGAGTATTTCGATGGGGACTCATTTAGAGCAATAAATTGGTCAGCGTATGCTCGCAGTGGTCGCTTGATGGTAAATGAAAGGGAAAGAGATGCTGTAAGCGATATTATCTTGATTGTTGATTCAAGGGCTGTTTCTGAGACAGGCCCAGTTTCCCGAAACGCCCTAGTTTATTCTACTAGAGCGGCCGCTAGTCTAGCTAAATATTTCCTAGGGCGAAGAGACTCAGTAGGTTTGATTACCTACGGTGATGAGGTTGTTAGCATAGATCGTGATACAGGAAAGAAGCAATTGTATGTTATTTTGACAAAGTTAGCTGGAGCAATGGCGAAAGGCAATATTCCCTTACAGGTGGTTGTAAACAGGATTCTTCCACACATAAACAAAGGAAGCCCAATTATAGTTCTCTCAAACCTAGAGGATGACCCTACGGTTGTCAATGCTCTAAGAGATTTTAGAGCTAGGGATTTCGATGTAACTGTTCTGTCGCCCTCTAGCCTTGAGTTTGAATTCGACGCTAGAAGACTAGACAGAACGGGTTATGAGGTTCTAAAAACAGAAAGAGATGTTCTCATAAGCGAATTACGAGGCTTAGGTGTCAACATTATGGATTGGGAGCCAGACATGCTATTGTCGACCGCGCTTGCCGGAGCAAGAGGATTCTAGAGGTTTTTACTATGGCAAATAAATCCGGAGATACATCACATCTATACGATGGCAAAACAGTGCGCTCATCTGCACCCTCAAGAAAAAAATTAGCCGGTAAAATGTCCGGTGGTTCAGAAATTCCTAAAGACGCAATCCCTGGTGTGGAAATACCTTCATTTGTTGAAAGTTTACTAGGGGGGCCCCTTGTTCCAAAAATGAAATTCTTACCAGCAGATAAAATGGTCCAGAATCTACAACTTGGATGCTATGGTGTATTAATCGCTCTAGGTATCCTAACTTACATCGTAACACCTGCTGTTGGAACCCTATGGTATGCAATAACGGGTTCAATTGGAATTGCAAATATATTGCAACTAATCGTAGTAGTTGGGGCTATTGGAACTGGATTTTGGGGAACGATGAGTAGAGATGCTAGATATCTGTTAATATCTTATGTTCTGTTCATACTATCAGTAATGAGATTTGCATCATCAAAGGTCTCACTTTCACAAGATATATTCGGTCTAGGTGACAGCGATTTCTTGCTAACTATCCTTGTGGTTACCTATGCAGTTTTACTTGTGATGTATTTCGAATTGTCCAACGGTGTTCTTAGATTCAGTATGTTAGATACCTCGATAAGAACTAGAGAAGTGTATGTAATGAACGTTAAGAAAATCATTGGAAAATACCATCGTTCACTGATAATTAATCCAATTATCGCCGGAGCTTTGGCCATGTTAGTATTATCTGTAAACACTATTTTACCTGCGATTGTGTCCCTATTCTCAGAGCAAATAGCACTCAGAATGGAAGAGTCGGTTGAATTAATATCAGTTTATGGAGTAGCGCTTGGAACACTGTTTGTATTCTTAGTAGTCGGGGGATTATTCGCTTTAGATTTACCAACTCATTTGCAGTCTTGGAGAGAGAATAAAGAATGATACAAATTTCTTATCTCTTGAGATAAGTTTTCACATTCTATGATTATTCGAGTGGCGAATTCATTTTTTGATACAATTTCATACTCGCTGGGTACTTTGCAATCTCCTATAATCGATACTATTGCAGTTTTGAATTCAGTTTTCCCCTGAACATATTCTTCGAGTCTATCAAAATCAAAGGTAGGTATTACTAATTTCATACTCTCAGGAGTAGATTTCATCAACCATGGCGTGATTTCGTATTCTTCAATTTTTGACAACAGCAAACTGCTAAGTGGTTTATCATCTGAAATCACTGCTACGCCCGGGTGGCACCCTATTGCAATGACTCCTTTGTTGATTAAGTCAGGCCCTATTATAGTAGGTGGTTCTGAGGTTGGATTGTGGAAATTTCTGACCTCCACCGGTATTCCCAATTCAGTTATTGGTGAAACGGTTGCTCTGTGAATTATTGGAGTCCCATGCATTGATAATTCGTATGCTTGTTCATAGCCTAGATAAGGTATACTTGGAGTGTCTAAGCCCCAACGTGGATTTAACCTCTTTATGCCATCAACGTCTTTCCATAATATCAGTTTTCTAGCATCGAGAAGGTTTGCGAAGGCTGCTGCTGAGTGATCTGATCCACCTCTGGATAAGACTGCAATATTTCCATCCTCTCCCTCTCCAAACCATCCAGTTAATATTGGAATTCCAGTAAGTTTCTCCCTATCCAAATATTTTGAAGACATATCTATGTCAATTTCTGTTGCACCAGTTCTGCCTTTTAATTTCAAACCAATGTCTTCTGCTCCAATCGGATGGGCTTCATCGACACCAGTATCTCTTAATTTGTGAGCTATTGCGAGCGCACTCAACCTTTCTCCTGCGGCAAGAATTAGGTTTTTGCAATTTGAAGAAGCTTCACCGGAGGTATACTCCAAGAGGTTATTCTCAATACCAGAAATTACTTTTTCGAATAAATACCCGAATGGTCCCAAATCTAAACCCGGTGCGAATATAAGATGTTGAGATCTCAAATCTTGCACTAATCTACCTGCATACGTTGGATCGTTTTCTGCACGTATTAGCCTGTCTGTCATTCCCCAAAGGGCTGAAACTACTATTACTGGTCTATCACTACTTTGTTTAATAATCTCAGCAATTCGTTCAATATCCTCTTTTTCTCTGAGGCATGAGCCACCGAATTTGTGAACAGTTATGTCAACCATCAATGTAACCTCCTTGAATTCCCAAATCCAGAATGACTAATCTTGCAACAGCTTCTACAACTGGTCTGGCTCTTGGAGCAATGACGGGGTCGTGTCTACCCTCAATTGCAAGTTCTTCCATCAGCCCAGTAACCTGATTGAATGTTTCTTGAGGTAATGAAATTCCGCTAGGTGGCTTGAAGGTGATTCTAACGCTTATCGGAGCGCCGCTCGCCATTCCGCCTAGAGCACCATCTGCCCCCTCAGAAAGAGACATATCCTTTCCCCAAACATCGTTATGCTCACTGCCTCGCATAAATCCTGCATCTACCCCTCTGCCAAATTCAACAGCTCGAGCAGCTGGTATTGCCATTAGCGCTCTTGATAACACAGGTTCTATACCATCAAACCAAGGTTCTCCCAGTCCTACTGGGAGCCCAGAGATTACCAAATCAACTCGACTTCCGAGAGAGTCGCCTGCCTTGCGTGCCTTCTCTGCAAGGGCTATCCCTTCTTCTCCCTCAAGACCACCAAGGGCCCCCACTGTCGCCTCAATCTTCCAGTCTTCCGGAATTGCAACCCTTGAAATTGACGATGCAGCTACTAATCCTGCGGTTAGTCTTGCGGAGAATGACCCGCCTCCTCTAAGGTCAGCAGCCCCGTCACTTTTGACGCTGATGGGATGGTCAACATGACCAGGTCTTGGTTGATATGGGAGGAATGAATAATCCTTTGACCTTACATCTTTATTTCGAATTAGTAAAAGAATAGGCATACCTGTCGTTTTGCCGTTGTGGACCCCGGATAATATCTCAACTTCATCGGTTTCCTTCCTTTTACTTGCTAAACCAGAGCCAGGTCTTCTCGAAATCATATCATTCATTAATTGATCAACGTTCAACTCGGTATTTGCTGGCATACCTTCAATCAATGCGCCAACTGCTAAGCCATGGGACTCTCCAAAAAGAGTCACAACTACGTTCTCGCCCAAGCTCATTCTCATATGAACCGTAATACTTCACTAGGTACCTATTCAAGAATGTGTGGTTTCTATTGTTCATACACAATTTCCTTGTTAAGAACCGATGTTTCCATTATCTCGACATCATCATAACGATTATACCAATTTTTTAATCTCTCAATTGTGGGCTTACTAACACTTGGTAAAAATATCACGAGGGCAGGACCAGAGCCAGTAATTCCTGCTGCTCTAGCACCATTTACAAATGCGTCATTTGTCATTCTTCTCCCCATCGGGTCATTAAGGGCGCTAACAACTGCCCTTCCATTGAGTGTTAATGCAACTAAATCTTTTCCTTCTTGTAGTGCAGTTAAGGCTTGAGCGAAGGATTGTTGTTGAAAAGAAAAACTCTCCAAGGATGGTTTTTCAACCCTATCTCCACGAAGTAGAATTAACACTGTCCAGTCTACTGAATTAGGCCCAGGCGCTTCCAACAAAAGTCCTTGCTCAGCATTCTCAGCATTAACATCGACAAGTTTCCAACCACCTTCGATTGCAGCCCATGAATCATCAAAACTCCCGGTAATTGAAACTCCCGCTGCTATTTGCGCAGCAGCAGCTATGTCGACAATTTCTCCGTCGGCAAGATTTGTGTCAGTAGCATCACATAGTGCTCTGATTGCAGCTACCGAAATTGCTGAACTGGACTTCAGACCCTGCCTTGGCGGGATTTTAGATGCAACCGACCAAAAAAACTCTCCGTTTGGTAAACTATGACCCGCACTTTTCCATGAATCCAAAACCTTAGTGAGTAAATCATCGGGGTCATCTAAGTCTTTTCTTGGTTTCTTATCAAGAAGTTTCACTTTTGCTTGTAGATCCAATGCTAAAGAAGCTCCATAGCCCAATCCTGCCGCATGAAGAAGGCTACATGCTCCATTCGCAGACCCACTCCCAATCACGGCCAAACAATCACCTATTTTTCTTCAACTTCTGCATTTATTGGAATCCCAATGTGCCTTCCTGCTCCACCCACATATCCTAGTAATTTCATTCCGGCCTCCAAATGTGTTACCGATATGAGTTCCTTGGAAATGTCCACTAGTCTAACAGTCTCCGCTTGCTGCAGGAAGAGACCTGATTGATTATTGTTTTCATCTTTCCATTCTATATGCAAAAATGGCCTTTTTTCAATCTTAACACGACCTATTTTCATGGGTCGTTGTGTTGTATCTCTCGATATGACTTTTACCTCATCCCCCATTTTCAATTCAGAAAGGTAGCGAGTGGTTCCATCGGCCATTAGCGTATACGAATGAACTGCCCCAGCATTAACTCTAAATGGCCTAACTGGAACGAATTCAGACTCAACAGTTTCTCCGTGAACTAGAGCTAGAGCGGAAGAACTCGACCCAACTAACATACCCTCGCCGTTTTGTAATAAGCCAGTAAAATCAACACAAACTCTGTCCCCAACACCACCTTCTTTTACTGAGGTAACCTCAAGGATGTTTAGGCTGAAATCACTTGATTCACTGACATACTGAATGCTTTTCTTTGATTCTAATTTCTGAGCCTTGACAATTAAAGCATTTTCAAGAACAGATTCTGTGACAAGAAGAGCATCAACTCCTATTTCTAGAGCAAAAGCAGCTCCTAACAATTGTTCAGAGCTAGATATTCGTGCTGCAACCCTCGTTGGGGTTCCGTCACATGCAGCGATTATATTTTCAATCGGAATCATCTTCCAATCACCTAAATCTAGTAAAATCCACTCAATGCTTCCAGCCATTGATCTTGCGGTCGACTGGCCTTCAGAATCGCTTACATCTACTCTTCTTCCAACTATTTTGTCCTTGATGTAAATAGCGTTACCATCGATGAGCAAATCTTCACCGTTAACCAAATCAACGCCATTCAACCTCTGACCAGAATCTAACCAAATTTGCATAAATTCACAGTCCTAATTCATTCATTGCTTCATCTACACTTGACCCGGTATGAACAATCATCCGGAGGGCCTTGACCAGCTTCTCAGGACTTTTATGAGAAAATACTTGTCTTCCCATACAAACACCAGAACCTCCCGCTTGAATGGAATCATGGACAATTGACAAAATCTCTCTATCACTAGAACCGGAGGGGCCACCTGCGATTAGAACAGGAATTGGTACAGATTCAGTAACTTTTCTAAAGGATTCTATGGAGCCAGTCCATGTTGTCTTCACAACGTTACATCCAATTTCAAAAGCAAGCCTTGCAGCATGTGCAGCACCAAATGTATCGTCATTATCCATAATGTCGAGATTCTCACCTCTTGGATATATCATTCCAAGCACAGGTACTTCCAAATCATATGCCTGGCCAGTCACCGAACCTAGTCTTTCAATCATTTCGGGTTCTGCATAACTTCCCATATTTACTTGAACACTTACTCCTTTTGCCCCTCTTGCTTTGGCTTCCCTTACCGTTCCAACAAGCCTTTTGTCATTGCTCCTTGTCCCAGCATGACGTGTAGATGCTGACAGGTGTGCAATCATGTTTACTTTTTTATCGTTGTAATGAGATAATATCCCTTTGTGCACTACAATCGCGTCAGCTTCGGAAATTTTATCGATAATTTTGTCAAGATTTTCAAGGCCTTCAACTGGATAGTCTGAAACTGCGTGATCGATCGGTATCCAAACACCTTTTCCGGCAGGCAGTATTGCGTCAACGCCCCTCATGGACAGGCCTAGGGGTGATTAATTAGAAAGTATTCCTACTTCGACTGATGGACTTTAACAACCCATTCCATTAGTGATGCTTCTGCTTTCGCTAAGTGCTCTTGAAGGGTTGATCTTGGTATATTAGAAAGTTCAGAGAGTTCTTTTTTTGTAATTTTTCTTGGATTTTGATAAAATCCTGATTGCACTGCAATTACTGCTATCTCAAGTTGTTTTGGAGTAAGAATTTTCAATACACTATCTTCCATTTCTTCGACATCGACCACCTTGACACTGTCAGGAGGGAATATACTTCTAGCAGCCTTCAGGAAGCCACTCACACCCTCTGGAAGTCCTCTGATTGTTATCTGTACTCCATTGTCATCTATCAAATAAGGTGGAATCACGTGAAGACTGTCAAAGTTAATCGCAGCAACGGAAAGGGGATGTCTATTCCAAACGACGATATAACCCTCTTCTCCATGCTGAGGCATCGGGTATGGATTCAAAGGTCCTTCTACCTCTAAATATGGAATTTCGTTGAGCTCTTGTGAACTATTTGCAGTTCGAAATTTAATCTTAACAAGTTGTCTTACCCCTTCCTTGGTGACTTCTAAGTGTGCAACTACCTCAAATAATGATGTTACTTGAGTAATCTCAGATATATCTGATGAATCGACTGAATCAGGACTCCACTTGAGTTGAACTTCTCGCACGGTATATTGTGGTAAAACCTCGTTTATCAATAATGGCCTTCTATTAACAAGTAAATTATACTCAATTAACTTGGGGTAGGTATTAACATGTCAATGATTGAGATGAAGGGGATAAAAAGGCATTATGATATGGCCTCGGGAGTCGTGAAGGCATTGGATGGGGTTGATATTTCCATTGAGGAAGGTGAAAGAGTTCTTCTTCTTGGTCCCTCAGGATCCGGAAAAACCACATTACTAAATTGCCTATCAGGCCTAGATAGTCCTACCTCAGGAATTTACACATTCAATGGTCAAGAAGTTCCGAGAAACCACTCAGAAAAAATGACGGCATTTAGGAGAGAAAACATAGGCTATGTATTCCAATTTTTCAATCTTTTACAGGACCTTACAGTCCTAGAAAACATATTGTTAATCCAAGAATTGTCGGGAAAAAAAGATGAAAAAAGGGCTCGAGAATTATTAGATTTAGTTGGCCTCAGTGCTGAAATCGATCGATTTCCAGGCGAAATAAGTGGTGGTCAACAACAAAGAGTTGCTATTGCAAGGAGTATTGCAAAGAAGCCTAGTTTGCTACTTGGAGATGAGTTGACGGGGAATTTAGACACGGAAACATCAACAAAGGTAATGGAGGCGTTGGTAAATGCGTGTGATCAAGAAAAGATAACTTCTGTATTTGTGACTCATGATGAAAGTCTCGTAAAGTATTCCACTAGAGTTATCAGAGTCGATAGCGGCAAGGTTATTTCTGATTCTAAGGATGAGGTCTCTTGATAATTGTTTATCATGGAATACAGAAATGGATACAAGTGATTTAATTGTCTAAACTTCTCAATATTAGATTAATGCGGAGTCTTTGGAGGACTAAATTAAGACTTGCTGCTGTAATATTCATGGTATCTGTAGGAGTTTTTGCGGGAATCACATTTGGATCTTATTCACACAATCTTGACAATATGTATTCTACAATGCACGGGGATAATGATGAGGGAGCGAATCTAGCAGATTTATGGATTGACAATACTAGCAATATTTGGACTTCTGACGATGTAGATTCGTTTTGCACGTCCCTACGTGATAATTGGAATCATTCTTCAAGTCTGGACCATTGTGAAGGTAGGTCGATTGTCAAAGGTGCAATGTTCATCTCACAAGAAGGTGATGACACGGTAATAAATTCTCTCTGGCATGGAATACCATACAATGCAAGTGTAGACAGAGTTTGGATGCCAGAGGGCCATTCTGAAGGTAGGCTTGCAATTACCGAAGATGAAATTGTAATAGATGCGCATGTCACAGATGCTCTTGATCTTCGACTGGGAGACAGAGTCCTGATTGGAGCAGGAAACTTGAATGCAGAGTTTGAAATTGTTGGTATAGGATACCATCCAATTCATGTATTAATGGCTCCAGAAGGCACTATGTTCCCTCCTGAGGAGGGGGACTATGTTGTCGGCTATTTATCTGATTTAGGAATGGCTAGATTAACAGGGAATCAAGTAGGAGCAAGTAACGTAATAATGCTTGATGTTGAAGGAAATCCTGGTTATGATTTACCGGATACAGACTCGTATGAAGGGGAAGAAATTGACGCAATAAAACAAAGTGTTGCTAATGCTATAGAGTCAGAAGAATTGGATGCAAGAGTAAGAGACAGGGGTCAATACGAGTCAATAGAGGTTATGCGCCAAGATTTGGAGGGTGCAAAGAGAACCACTGTTCCGTTTACTGTTATGATCGCCGCAATAGCGTCCATAACTATTGTATTGAGTTTACAACGCTTGGTTCAAAGTCAGGCGAAAGAAATCGCAGTTTTGAGAACGTTGGGAGTTCCAAGAAAGTCACTTCTCCAAGGATATATGATTGCACCGGTAATTATAGGCGGGTTGGGATGTTTTATTGGTGCTATATCAGGACCTTATGGAGCCAACTGGATGCTTGATTTGTATCAAGATATTGTTGGAGTTCCAATCATAAAGCGTGAAATACCATCGTCAATTTATATTACGGTAATCTCACTTACAATGGCAGTCGTGTTTTTATCAGGTACATTCCCTGCAATTAAGGCGAGCCGTATAGATCCACTTGATGTTTTAAGCGGTAAAAATGAGGTAAAGGTAGGTTCTAATTTTATTCGAAAAATAACGTCCTGGCTCCCTACAACACTCAGCCTGTCTGTGCGTTCCAGTGTGAGGAAACCTATTCGTTTGGCTATGACATTTTTAGCTGTGGGGATATCTCTAATGCTATTTGGCTCAATTCAAATGATGTCCGCTGGTTTTGAGGACACTCTTGTTTCAGGTATAGAGGAAGATCAAACATGGGATGCTCAAGTTTATGTTAACCCTGGAGGTGAATCAAGGATTATTGATTGGGCAGAAAACAAATCCTCTGAATGGGAGTTGATAATTGAAATGCCTTTAGGTGTAGTGAACGATCAGAATAATGTCGACAGAATGTTCACTGTCGTTGGTTTGGATGACTTTGAATTTGGAATGCGCTCTGTTAATTTGTTGAGTGGACAGTTACCGGTTCATTCTAATAATTCAAAGCAGGTTATGATGGACGAAGGTGCAATGACGTTTTTGGATTGGAATGTGGGTGAGACAAAATCAGTTTTACTTAATGGAGACAATGTAGAAGTGGAAATTGTTGGAATTACTAGGGGGGAATTAGTCAGAACAATGTATTTCTTAAGAGACGATCTAGCGCAGGTTACTGGAATTAATGCCACATCGGTTTACTTAAGCTTCTCTGAAGATATAGGAGTAGATACAAGTCTGGGAGAAATTTCTGTGGGAATTGTCGAGAGGAATACACTCTTGGAAGGTGTAAAAAGTTTGATTGAGAAGCAAACTGATCTTTTCCAAGCGATTATGTATTTGGGACTATTATTTACATTTGCAGTTATGCTCAATACTATGATAATGAATGTTGCAGAGAGAGATTTCGAACTAGCTACTCTGAGAGTCTTGGGAGCTTCAACTACAAGACTTGGAAGTATGCTGCTATTTGAGAGTGTTTTAATTGGAATTATAGGAGGTATCATTGGCGTAATATTTGCATATGCTGGAGCAGTAGGACTTGCAGCATCATTCTCATCCTGGCAATTTTTCTTCCCAGTTTTACTTGTAAACAGCGTTGCATATGATCTATTATTGGGTGTTTTGGTTATTGCAATTGCCATGACACCGATAGGAATCTGGCGTTTGAGAAAGATGGACTTAGTTGAGAAGGTTAAAGACTTGTCAAATTGATGTAACAGAGGTTACGATTCAAAATTTTAGGCGATGGAAATAAGTTCCTCTTAGCATTGGCTTGCGACATGGACTTGACCTCGTGGCTGATTGTAGGCTTCTTGGGCGGGGCATTTTTGTTTGGAATATGGTTCATGTTGGTTAGGGAAGATGACCAGAGTTCTAGGACTATGACAATCCACAGGCAGGACTTAACCCGTAGAGGTGCCCCAGATTTCAGACAAGCGCACAACGAGTTTGAAAAGAAATTAGCACAGGTCGAGAGACACTTGGATTCAAAAAGAAGAGATGAGAGAGCAATATTGCTAGCAGAAGAACAGGCACGTAAAGATCTCGCAGATAAAGCTGCTAGAAAATTAATTGAAGAAGAGGAGTTAAAGCTAGCACAAATTGCTGAAGAGGAAGCAAGAAAGAAAGCAGAATACGAGGCTGCAAGAAAGGCTGAATTGGAAGAGGCACGTCGACTCGCTGAGGAAAGAGAAGTCGAAAGACTTGCTGAAGAAAAGCGCCTTGCTGAGGAAAGAGAGGCAGAAAGGCAGGAGCAGTTAGCCAAAGAAGAAGAAGAGAGAAAAACTCAGATAGAGTCTTTGAAAGAATCAGAAGCTTTGGAAGCACAAATTGCATCAGAGCAGGCTGAGCAGGAACTGGAAGAACGTTTGGATAGAGAGGGAGCAAAAACCTCTGAGGTTCAGGTCTCATTGATGTGGAACAATTACAATGACCTCGACTTACATGTTTTGTGTCCTTCTGGAGAGAGAATTCACGGTGGTAATAAAGCTTCAGAGTGCGGAGGTGAGCTGGATGTTGATGCGAACGTAAGGCCTGAAACTAAGAAGCCAGTTGAAAACATAGTTTGGCCTGATTTCAAAGCACCTCCTGGCAATTACAAAGTATACGTTCATCATTACAAGAAACACAAAAAGCGCCGCTCAAAGGATCCAACGGAATTCCGAGTTGTTGTTAATTCAGGAGGTGAAGTCAAACATTATGAGGGTGAGTTATCAAACGGTGATCCAATTCTACTTGTCTGTGAATTCGAACTAGAGCCTCCTGAAGAAAGAGGAACTGATGAAGAGAGAGAATCAGCGCTCATAGCCGAGGAAACAGAGCGCATTGCTGAGGAAGAACGACTAGCAATCGAATTGGAAGAACAAAGGCAATTGGAGTTGGCAGAAGCCGAGGAACAAAGGATTGCAGAGATTGTTGCAAACGAAGCTGATGAATTAGAATCAATCAAGGCTACCGAACAAATCCTGAAGGAATTGAAAGAAAGACTGGATAGGGAAGGTGCAAAATCATCCGATGTTCAGATTTCTTTGATATGGAACAATTACAATGATCTTGACCTGCATGTAGTATGTCCTTCGGGCGAGAGGATACACGGAGGTAACCGTGAGTCCGCATGTGGTGGTGAATTGGACGTTGACGCAAATGTAAGGCCTGAGACTAAGAAACCGGTAGAAAACGTGGTATGGCCAGAGTCAAAAGCCCCAGGCGGTACATACAAAGCATATGTTCATCATTACAAGAAACATAAGAAACGTAGGTCAAAAGATCCAACTAAGTTTCAAATTATTTGCAATGCAGGTGGTGAAATTTTGGAATATGAGGGCGAGATTTCGAATGGAGATCCAATCATGTTAATCTGTGAGTTTACACTTGACGATCCAAAGTCAAGAGCAGCAAAGCTTAGTGAAGCGAGAGAAAAGATTGCCGCAATTGAGAGTGGAGAATGGTCTGCTGATGACGAAGAGTCCGATTCATCAGACATTCTTGACGAATTATTAGATGATTGACTAAGACAGTATACTGTCTAGACAGTTGTTGGAAATCGCTTTCTTAATCGATCGAGATATTCTTCTCCCAGTTGACATAAAAGGCTCGTTGATATCACTGTAAGGCGAACCACCAACGAATGGGTTTGAACCAGCAACTATTCTTGCACTTATCTCAAATACTCTAAATTCTAGTTTGTCCGTGACAATTGTCTCTAAGCAGAATGAGCCAATCATTCCTCGAGAGTTTTCCTCAAGTTCAAAAGATGCAGCAACAGTTCCTTCAGCCATTTCAAAAGCTCTTGGTAGCAGGCTCTCTCTTATTACTACTGGCTGATTTCCGGTAACAACGAACGAGGGTTCTAAACTCATTTCTCTAAGGTCCCTCAAGCTTCCCAATTTATAGAATTCATCTACATTAGATTCGTCCCTTCTATCCATGCTCATTAATTCCAATCGGCCGAGCTTCTTCCCTGAATTCTTACCAATTCCCTCTACTTGATATCCATCTTCTGCAATTGGGTCAAAGAAGAAGTGCAGATAATATCTGCAGCCTAAAACATATTCTTGGATTGTGAATTCTTCCTCTATGTTGACATTTCTTTTAAAATCACGATAATCACGGGCTATGAAATATCCCTCTCCACCCTTTGCACCTGCGTATTTGACTATAACGGGTCCATCAATATCGTGAGGGTCGTCTATAACTTTGGGCATTGAACAACCGCCCATTGCTAGCCATTTTCTCTGACGCTCCCTGCTACTTTCCCAGTGCAGTATTCCTCTATTTCCGAACGTTGGGACCTCTAGATTTTTGAAGTTACTACTTCCCAAATACTCAACTAGTGAGCCATGAGGAATTATGATTACATTTCTTTCACGAAACCAGTCGGCATAATCTAGCATTTCATCATAATTATCAAGCATCAACCATTCGTCTGGGTCCGCTCCAGGGAATGCTGAGTAGTATTTTCTTCTATTTTCTCCAACTGCAATACCTAATGTTCTGAAGCCTTCCTGCCTAGCTCCATGAAGAATTTGCAATGAAGAGTGGGACGCAACAACTCCTATGGTTATACTCTCATAATCATATGAAGACAACCAGTTTTGGAGTGTCTTGATATCTACGCCCATACGAACGGCTTCAGTGTCTTATTAATGACAATTACGGACTTAGAATTGCGAATTAATAGATTACATTAGTCTATAATATCCTCGAGACAATATTATCCGTCAAGGTTTCAAGCCTTACCTTGTGTGCTATCAACATGAGCGGAGATTCTCCTAAGGGTAGAATGACCTATGGTAATTATCTAAAACTGGAAGATTTACTTTCCTTGCAAGGCGGATACAATGAAGACAAATCTTCTCTCTCAAATCATGAGATGCATTTCATAGTTGTGCACCAAGCCTTCGAATTATGGTTTAAGCAAGTAAACATTGAGCTGGAGTGCGCAATTTCTCTTCTAGACACAGAGGAGGTTGAAGAAAAACAAATTCCTGTTGTGGTTAGTCACCTAGAACGATGCTCGGAGATTTTCAGATTATTGGCTTCTCAATGGAAAGTGATGGAAACTCTGTCCCCTCAGGATTTCCTCGCCTTTAGAGACCGTTTAGGGACGTCCTCAGGCTTTGAGAGTTGGCAACTAAGATCAATAGAGACACTATTAGGGTTAAAATCAGAACAAAGAATCGGAGGGATGGATCCTATGGAACACAATAGAAAGTTACATTCAGAGGGTAAGTTAAGTGATTCTGTAATGGATAATCTGAACAGAATTAGTTCTGGTCCATCATTGAATGACGTCTTAATGCGATGGCTTTCTAGAACTCCAGTCAATGGGTTCTCCGGCAATGAGAAAGTAATGAGAGAATTTGTCGAGAATCACCTTAGTTCTATGAAAAAGCACGGTGAGGAGGTTATATCTCATATCGTAAAAATAGGTCACGGCAATGAAGATAAAGTAAGACCACGCATAAATGCAGGTATAGCCTCAGCAAGAGATTTTTTACTCCCAAATAACGAGGTTTCTTTTGCTCGTGCAGGATTATTATTTATTGAATCATATAGAGAATTGCCATTGTTGTCATGGCCTCGTAGAATGATAGATTCCGTCGTTGATATGGAAGAGGCCATGCTTTTGTTTCGGTCTCATCATGTCAGAATGGTTGAGAGAATGATCGGTAGAAGAATGGGGACCGGTGGTTCGAGTGGAGTAGATTATCTCGATAAGACACTAAGTTATCGAATATTTACTGACCTTTGGGCTGTAAGAACTATGTTGGTAAAACGGGATTCGATTACAGATCCGACAAATCCTGAATTCTATGGATACGTATCTAGCCAATGATTATTGGTCATGAGGGTCCGTATCTATTGGAATCAGCTCATTTTCATATTCGTATATTGCTATCTTCAAAGGGTCTAGCACGAATCTGACAGAGGCTTCTTCAAGTCCGTATAGAGAAATAAGTTCCTCCTTGAACGCTTCACGAAGAACATCTTCTGGAGCATTTAAAGGAGCTCCCATCCCAATCTGAAGGGCTCTTGCGCCAATAATTCTAGCTCTTTCAAATCTGGTATGGGGATTCTTTGGTTTAACCATAATTACACCTCATGGCACTCTGTGCTGTTCGGGCGAGAATCGACTTGTTATTGAAACCTACGCAACTTTACCTAGTATTATTGCTCTCCAGATTTCTTGTTGTCCTTCATCAACTGTAAGAGTTGATAGGTAGCAGGCAACGAGATTATGATCAATAATAGGGTTATAATCACAATAGTGCTAGTTTTGAATTGATTTTTGTTTTCATCCTCGCCATAAATACCCCCATCTGGTATGTAATCACCTGCTGGTATTGATGACCCGGATTCTAAAGCAATATAACCTGGATTAGAAAGAACTATGATGAGTTTCTCACCATTTGTGTCTATTATGTTTGTTTGGGAATAATTAGTATGATTGACAGCTATGTTTGTGACATTACCTAATGAGGTCACAGTCCATACGTCAATACTTAGATTTTCAAATTCACCTTCTAACGAAAGAGAATTATTTTCCAGTGAAATATTGGTAATTCCACTGTAATTTGACTCGGACTTTGACAAAAGTGTATTCAGTTCCTTCGACTGTGTGGGCCCTGCTAAAAGATAGTGCCCATCAAGCGCTATTGTAGGATAGCCCCACAATCCATATACATCCAAAAACCTCTCTCTTGAGGCTGGAAGCCAGAATTCGTCGGTCGTAGACGGTCTATGACTAAGTATAACTTCAGACTGATTTGGTGTTTGATTTAGGATCTGTTCTACTTCTGGACATTCTTCACACCAGTCTGCTCCAAAATATTCGATAATGTTTGAAGCTCTAGTAACACAGGTATCATTTTCTTCACATTCTAAGTCTACAACTAGCACATCTATTATGTATCCTTCAGAGTGAGCACCTTCGATTCCATGCCCTGATACAAATCCAGAGGAAATTATGGAAAAACCCAATATTGCTATTGCAAAAACTCCTCTCATGTGTATACCCAAACAGTCCGGTTTGTTAAAAGGGAGCCTCTGACCCCGGGGGGTGATGGAAACCAGATGGTTCCGCCGCCCTTCTACGTTGCCTATTGCAATTGCAATTATGGCGATGATAATTATAACAGCTGGTGGAACTATCAGGATTTATGATGCTGGTGAATCTTGTCCCGATTGGCCTCAATGTTTCGGAACCTGGGGATTTGATATTTCAGAGGAAGATCAGGGCGATTGGTATGATGAAACAGAAGAGTATGATAGCCGTGGACCTGATAAAAGGTATACGACATTTGAGATTTTCATTGAATGGATTCATCGCCTGTTAGCAGCAATAATGGCAATTCCTGTATTAGCAAATTTCTTGATAATTCTGAAACGTAAAGAATTGTATGGAAAATCTTTAGTTAAGGTTTCATTTTTTACCGGAATTTTGCTAACACTTCAGGGAGTAGCTGGTGCAGTGACTGTGAGATTTGATAATGCAGATTGGTCGGTTGCTTTACATCTTGGATTAGCATCTTGTTTTGTATTTATTTTACTATGGCAGTTTTTCAGTATGAGAAAATTGGAAGGAGCAACTTGGCCAATGCTAAGAGTATCAGAAAAATTCAAGCGAGCCCAACTAAAAAGAATAAAAATCATGACTGCTTCGATATTTTTGTTATTGATTTTAGGGGCTTGGGTCTCGTCCTCTCCAAACGGTAATCAAGGGTGTTCAGTCGGATTCCCGGAGGGTTGGCCAAAGTGTCAAGGGAGTATACTGCCAAGTCTTGATGACAGTGGAATTCTAGTCCAAATGGTTCACAGAACAGGAGCAGGCCTAGTTGGGATTGCATTAATATTTGGAGGAATGAAGTTTAGGGAGAGCGTAAGGTCGCATCAAATGCATTACGGTTTCACAAGAATTTTTGATTTAGTTACCGGTCTTTGGCTGTTGAACGTTTGTATTGGTGGTTTATATGTTGTATTTGCAAAACTTGGAGAATTCCCTGAGAAATTATCTCTTCTGCATCTCCTTTTGGGAGTGGCTAGTTTTTTATGTGCATCTGTTGGCCTAATGCTGTTGAAACTGGGTGAAGAGGGCGGAGAAGATGAATGAAAAGCCAAATCTTCTCAAGATATACCTGCAATTGATGAAATTGCGTGTAGTAATTCTCCTCCAAATTACAGCTATTTGTGCTATCATTGCCCATGACATGATGGTTAGGAGTGGGGAATTATCCGGCGATAGGACCTGGATAAATACGCTTACTTCATGTTCTTACACTATAATAGCAGGAACCCTAGCAGCTGGTGGATCGAATGCAATTAATATGGTCTATGATAGAGATATAGATCCTGGAATGTCAAGGACAAGGGCTAGGCCTATACCTAGTGGTCATATCTCTCCAAGACATTCACTTATCTTTGGAATTACAGTATCAGTTTTGGGCAGCAGTCTGTTCCTATTATTTGGTAGTTGGAAAGCTGCTTTCTGGTCAATGTTTTCTGTCCTTTTCTATGTATTTGTTTATACAATTTGGCTCAAAAGACGAACGCCACAGAATATTGTAATAGGTGGTATAGCAGGTTCTACCCCTCCTGTCATAGGATGGATCGTGGCTGCAGGGGATACCATCCCTGAGAGTCTAAATCCGTTTGATTTGGGTTCCCCAATACCTTGGATGCTATTTTGTCTTATTTTCTTTTGGACTCCTCCTCATTTTTGGGCACTGGCGCTTTACAGAAGCGGAGAATATGCAAAAGTTGGGGTCCCGATGATGCCAGATATTAAGGGACCAGAAAGAACATTAAAAGAATCTAAATTTTATTGTATCATGCTATTTGGTATAGGATCAGTGCCATGTTTTTGGCCAAAAGCGGGGCTTCCTCTTGCATGGGCATTCCTGGCAGGTGCCTTGACCTTATGGTATTCAATATCCGTATGGAAAATTGATCCCAATCAAAAGCTTGATTATAATGGAAGAATGACTAAGGCATTTAATTCGTTTACAAGGTCTCTTGGCTATCTTGCTTGGATGTTTGTAGCGTTTGTGTATATCACAGCAGTTTCGAAAGAAAACGTATGGATAATGACGTTCGCTTTCTTAGGCATTGTACCCATTATCAATTTGATGTTTACTAGGTGGAAAACCTTTGCTGGAAGGAAAGTCAAGGTATTGAATGCGGAGTGATAAAAGCGCGGCGAGGGGGATTCGAACCCCCGCGGGAACACCCATCGGATTAGCAATCCGACGCAATGGCCAGGCTATGCGATCGCCGCAGTTGGTTTTGCGACTTTGATACTTGAAATAAATAAGACGGTCAGTAATCTAACTGAAGAAATCCTCGAAGTCATCATCCAAATTCTCAGATTGTTTGGCTTCCCTTCTCTTGAAGATTCTCAACATACGTTTCCTCTTTTTGAGTATTATTGGAAGTCCTATGAAATTGACTATGATAACCACAAGAAGAACAATTCCAGCCAATTGGAAGTTATCTTGCTCCATGAAGTCTTCCAGTTCTCCCAGCCATTCAATGCCATAGGGAGGCTCAGGAGGGGCTTCTGGTTCGGGAATTCGATGTTGATTGAACTGCCAATATTGATCCTCAATGTATACCCTCTCTACGTTCGAGGACGGGTAATCAATTATCGTCAACTCATTACCAACAATATCCACTGGAGCTAAAATGTAGTAATAGGTTCTGTAAGGCCTAATTCCATCATACTCGAGTCCGGTTTGGGTGAATAATCCTTGTTCTCCCGGGACATTTACCAACCCCGTTGCTATTGGATTGATGAACCTCAAATCAACATTATCTGGCTGTTGTTCTATTCTATACATATTCCATGATAGATTTCCATCGGGTTCATTTTCAGGCCAAGTCCATGATAGAGTAAGTTCATAGCACATGTCCCAATTATTTTTTGCAGCGTGGCAGTTGGTATCATTTGTGTATACGACATTGGATTGTAATCCTGAGACTTCAGATACAGGGTCAATAGCATCACCACAGGTCAACCCAGGTGAACCGTCAACTAGTGATACTTCAGCTTCTAGATAGTCAGGAGTTCCAGCTCTGTCTATTGGAATGACCGCATATGATGAACAAATTCCGGTAGATAGTGGGCGCTCATCAGTCCATGTATTCACGGTTCCCTCCAGTGTTGCTGATAACGTGCCTTGCATCAGACCTTCCCAGACAAATCTACTGGGTACTTCATCCGGGTTAGGGAAATATGCAGAAACGGTTACTGGGCTGGTAACTCTGAATATTTTCCATCCTCCAAAATAAGGGTTTGATAAATCTCCAGTTGAATTCCAGTCAAGTCTCATTTTACCATCTGGAAGCAGGGTTAAAATAGGGTTTTCCAGGTCAATTTCTGGGGAGGGTAAATCTCCGACTATTAGTAAGTCCATGTTGCTTGTTATATTCACTCTAAGTGTGTCATTGTCGATTACTTCATAACTTTCTTCGGGGCTAAGTGGGTCCCAATCTATTTGGTTATAATCCAGTAATTTGTAAACTCCAATACTCTCTCTTGGAATATTATCTGGAATAACATTTGATAAATTGACATCAAATTCCATCCAATCCATCCCTGCATCGGCTACATCGGTAGTCGGAATGACGTCGATGGACATGCGAATTAAGGGTTCTAGGTTTTCACCAGGGGCGTAGTTTGCTCCGACTACAGGGTAGTCAAACTCTGCAATACCCTTTGCATGAGTCCGTGTCACAGCCGACCCAGTTAGCCAATTTCCGACGCTGATATCCGTGCTATTGTATATTGTAATAGGTGTTGTTTCGGATTCCACAGTTCCAAGGGAATCGGTTGCACGCACTGTAATGTAGTGGTCTCCTAGACCAAGAGATGTCGCAGGTATGGATACATTTTGACCAACTCCTAGTTGTATGATTCCGCTCATCCACCATGTATATGTTAAGGGGGCAGCAGCCGTTGCAGAGACTCTTGTATTTAATTCGATTAAATCAGCAGTTTTGTATGTACCGTAAAAGCTGGTTTGCTCTATGATGGGATTGATATCTCCTCTAACTACCTCTGAAATCACATTCAGTATATTGTCAGAGGGTTTTTGATCCAACCCTTCATTCAACGCCTCGCTTACGAATACCTTTAATTTCTTATCACCTAATCCATTTAGATTAAACAAGCACTGGTAATCTTCTCCAGGAACTATTTCATCAGGCAGGCAATCCTCTTGTTGTTCCACGTTTTCATCTAAACTCATAACAGTGAATCTGACAAGTGGCTCTACCACCGTATGATTCCCTAGGTTAGAGATAGTTACAGACACACTATCATTTCCATAGAAATAAACAGCAGAATTTGGGGCATAGGTCGGGTTCATGGAGTCTATACGTAAATCTACTGTATCATCAAAAGTAACTACCATGCTCTGAATGTCATTGTAGACATTCATATCTCCGGATGGGGTTCCAGACGAGTTAAGAATGCCATAATATAGAGTATAAATTCCTTCAGAGTCAAAATTTACTGGGGGTAGATTCCTTGTAAATACGCTCTCTCCCCAATCAGGAAGATTACTGTATGAAATGGTTGCACTAGCCCTTTCTGTTCCAAAGTTGTCAACTATTTTCCATCCCAGATCTGCCACTAGACCACAACTTCCACAAGACTTGACAAGTCCATCAAGGGATATTGCATAATCAGTGTTCGTATTGAGTATGGGTTTGTTATCATAAATAGCTAAGTCTTCGATTTGGCTGAGTATATCCTGCTCTTCAAATATAACATCGACTAACTTTCTAGCAAGATTGAAATTGTATAATTTCGCGTCGTTAGTAGTGTTAGTATCCGAATCTACGAATCTATAGACTATTGTGTAAAGACCTTCATCCCCGTTTGAGGAAAAATAATTTGAGAAACTATAGGCCACACTCTCACCCACCACGATCGGTTCAACCGAACCAATACCGTATCCATCTCGATTATTGTAGCAATCGTTTTCAGATTGCATGCCCTCACAAACAAACCATTCAATAGACCTTGATTGAGTGTTGTAGAAAAACCCAGAATTTTTTATCTCAACTTCGAGATATACTGGATCCCATGCTGACATGTAATCTCCGGGTAACGGTGAAATAGATCTAGTAATTTCATAGTCACCGCTTATTGATGCTGTTGCGCTTGGTGCTGCAATTATAGCCCCAACAGAAGTCAAAATCAGAAGCGAGACTAATGAAAGAGCACCTTTTGAGGAACTCCTTTGTTTGTCAACGCTTTCGCAGGCCATGAAAGGGTGGTAGTATCATTTACTCAAATATCAATCGGTGAACGAAGTCATAAAACGGGGCATTGTTTGATTTTGAGGAAAAATTGGCGACACACTCAATATGATGTCCTCTTACCGATTACTATGGAGAGGCGCAAGTCTGGCAATCTTGCTGCGTCCAACGATGAAAATGCAGTTGTCGCTGTTGTTGAATTCTTATCAGCATTCACTCTATTTCTAATGATTTTAACAGCCTTTATGTCACTTGCCCAATTAGAACTTGGTAGTAACGACCCTTACACAGATTTAGTGGACAGATCAGCAGTTGATGGTCTAGATAGGCTTACTAATGGTGAAGGATGGTTTGTTCCATATGTCGATGGTGTTAGAGATCAAGCTAATGCTACGAAGGATTGGCATCAAATCTCTCCAACAGAGATTGAAAAGGGCGTGATTCAGCCAGGCATAATGAAAAACGGTTTATTGGATTTTGATAGAATTAACGCCCTGTGTAATGTTAGCGTTGAGGCCATAACAAATGGACTTGGACTTTCATACGACCTTCAAATAAAGCTGTTGGTGCAAGTCATACAATCTTCAAATGATTCAGAGGTTGGACAGATACTTTTCAATGGTGGCTCAGACCGATCAACAGCGAGCATGTCATCGGTATCAAGTAGATTGTTCATATCCGAAGACCGAGTTATATCAGTGAGTTTAGAGGTGCATGATGGAGCGGATTCTCCAAGAATACTGCGTATAACAGAAGTTTCGCCGAGGCCTGCTGAAAACGGACCCGAGTGGATTGAAGTCGAAAACAAGAATGGCTTTGCAATCTCGCTAAAAGGTTGGTCATTTGAAAGAAATGGAACCAATGGTCAAAGTGATTATCTCTACAAAGAAGGAGTAATTCCGGGAGGAAAATTGGCAATTTTTTCAGGTGACCCTTCTAGCCAAGAGATTGGAAATGCAAGTGCAGTGTTTGATCTTGGTAGCACTGGATTTTTGGGTGTTGGAAACATAAATGGCCTTGACGAATATAAAGGACGTTTGAGGTTATTGTTCGCAGAGGAGGATGAAGGTATAGGTTCACAGATATGCAAAGTAGAGTGGAGCCGAGCAGACGGAATTGGTCTTGATTATACAATAATTTGGAATGGTGGGCTTCCATATCTTAAATCTTCATGGAATATCTCAAACACATCAACTCCGGGTTTTGTTTGAGCGTTTTTGGCGTATCGTTCATTTAGTGTGATTGTTTGGGTATACTGTTACCAATGCAGCCAGCAACTGTGTATAGTCGAGACCGTTGCATAACGGGCATTCATGGCATGGACGAGATTCTTCGCGGTGGAATACCCTATGGGTCTACGGTTTTGGCAGCAGGAACATGTGGATCAGGCAAAACAACACTTGGCATGGAGTTCCTCGTAAGGGGTGCTTTAGCTGGTGAAGCATGCGCACACTTCACAGCAACGGAACCAAGTGTAAAATTACTGGAGAATATAAGGCAATACGCATTTTTTGATATGAATATGATTGATAGCGGTTTAATCAATGTATTCGACATGGATGTTCTATACTCCTGGCTAGGTTTGGACAAGGCGTCGTTTGATTTAGAAGATGTTCATGCACTGATCAAAGCAATAGTGGATATTGTAAACACTATCGGTGTTACGAGACTTGTCATAGATTCTGTTACAACGCTTTGTTACAAAATCAAGAGTGAGCAACTTATCCGTGATTTCCTGTTCACATTAGGTAAAAAACTAGCAACCCTTGGATGCACAACAATTCTGATTTCTGAAATTACATCTGCATCCGAAAACGCGCACTGGTCATCTTTTGGAGTAGAGGAAGCTATTGCAGACGGAATAATAGTTATGGGAGATGTTGAACGTATGGGACACTTGCTCAGATTTTTGCAGGTAGTAAAAATGAGGGGAACATCCCATAGTAGGGCAAAACACTCAATTGAGTTAACTCCACTAGGTGTAATGCTAACTCCTATGCTAAAATGGGGAGCAGTAAATGATAACACAAACAGGTGGGGTGCTTGATTTGTTTGAGTTAGATCAAAGAATAGCAGAGCAACTTTCAGAAGTCAGCTTGAGCTCTTCGATACAGGTAAGGTGTGGAAATTCTAATGCGTTCATGGTTACTGCTTCTACTATGATACCTTTGATGCAAATGTTCGAGATGGGAGGTGTTTACATCTGCGCAACTAGAGGGGCGGTTGAGATTATCGAGGCATTTGAAACAATTGGTATTGATGTGTCTAACATTCAATTTATCGATCTGGTATCCTCGGGAATCCTTGGAGGAACAGACGTGCAATATAGCAACATAACTTTCATAGACAGTCCAATAATGCTTGAGAGCGTTTTATTGAGAACACTATATCGCTTGAGAATAGCAAATACAGAAAGAAATTTTGTATTAATTGATTCTGTAAACTCTCTTGCCATATACAACGAAGAGAAAATGCTTGCTGAGTATCTTCATACCTTCATCAATACATTTAGGCAAAGAGAGGTTCTAACAGTAATTCTAAATGTTCCAGACCAGGTACCACCTTCTGTTCTTTCCAACTTAGATCTCTATTGCACTGACCTTATCGATAGGGGACAAGTAGTTATTCACTAAGGGTTGGTTTAAATGAACAAGCAAATAAAATTCGATTCCGAAGATGAGGACTTCTTCGGAAGTGTTGGCAGTTTTGGTGTTCCCAAATTTGACAATGCTATGCATGGAGGAGTGCCGAGAGGATTTTTGGTGGTAGGTTTTACAGAGGTGGGATCCGGTTCAGAGCTCTTTGCTAAACAGTTCACGTCTCCAGCCGAGGAACCAGACAACACAATCCTAATTTCTACCGATGAGTCACAGTTGGAAATTGCTCGTGTTTTCAAGAAATATAATTGGCCAACAGATATTGCTGTAAGAACACTTGGAGAAGAGTATAACGCTCGAGTCTTAGAAAAAGAGCTACTAGCCAGTAGATACCGATTGGAGGGCTTTAAATTACCAGATATCCAAAGACTTGCCCAAACCAGATTTGTGGATGATGATACCCAGGATTTCTTAACAGAAATGACGAATGAGGTTATGGCTATGGGTCCATATTTCAGAGCTGTTATCGACTCTTTGGATTTCTTCATGCAGAGAGAAGATCCGGGACGGGTAGTAGCTATGTTGCGTATGATGCAAGCACATACACAACTCAATCGAGGTATTCTATTTATCACAGTCTCAAATGACACGATTACACCAGCTGTCAAACAGGAAATGGCTGCAATTGCAGATATGGTTTGCGACTTCAAAGTTAGAACAATTGGTTCTGACTTTGAGACTTCCATGATTGTTTCAAAATTTAGAAATGCTCCTGAAAATCTCTCGATAATGGTTTACAGAGTAACTCCGGAAGAGGGAATAACACCTGAGACTGTTGAGCGTATTGCATGATGTGAAACTCACTAACATCAACTGCTTGAAATCAAACAATGCTAAAGATTCAGACACCTATTGCTCCCATTGTTGCAAAACAAATGCGTTGCTAAAACGGCGAATCTTAAACACATTTTGAGGCATCATATATCCTTGGACTTTGGGCTTTAAAAAATTAAGTTGTTTACTCTGGCTTTCTAGCTTTGAATCTGCTTGACATTCCTGGGAATAATAGTCTGGCTTTCACGTCGTTATATCCTATCTCTTTCATAACATTCTTGTAATAAGAGTGAGTTCCGTAATGCGTGTAAGTTCTTGCTAACCATTTCCAAGGGTGATTAGGATTTCTTGTCACAATCCTTGCAACCCATTGGACAAAAGTGCCCATATACAACCTGCCTACAAGTCCATGCAACCAATTTGCCTTTCCAGCATCACAAATTACCAGCTGACCTCCAGGTTTCAGGACTCTAAAAATTTCAGTTAGTCCTTGTTTTTTGTCTTTAAAGTCTCTAAATGAAAATAAACAGAATACCCGGTCAAAAGTGTCACTTGGAAGTGGTATCTCTTCAGCTATTGCCTCAACATATGCTGCTGGTTTTTCTCCCCTAGATTTTCTTGCTTTGTTAACTCTTTTTTTACATACCTTCAACATTTCTGCACTAGGGTCTAAACAGGTGAGATCGACATCTTCTAGGTCAACTGCGAAAGACCCTGGGCCACATCCAACTTCCAATACTTTCATTCCAGGCTTAGCATGACTTCTAACATGTTTCCTCATACCCTTGTCGAATCCAAGAGTCATAATTTTGTTGACTTTATCATAAACAGGAATTGTTGCTTCGAGTTGCCTCTCTAACTCAGTCCATGCCTCCTCATCAATGCCTGATGGGTCGAATCCTTGGGTTGCAGAGCGGTCTGGCATAGCCTACCCTTGTGCATTTTGGTTTTGACAATTTGGTCCTATTGAGAATACAACAAGATTTTAATGATATTTTTTCAGACCACATTGGTTATCAACCGGGTGCATTTCGGAGGAATACCTAGGGGTGAATACATGGGTCTTCCAGAAGTCCTTCAAAGTATAAAAAACGCTGAAGAATCCGCCGACGCCAAAATTGCAGCGTCCAAAGAGGAGGCAGCCAAATTAATATCTGAGGCAAGAAAAGAAGCCTTGGAACTTATCCAAAAAGCGCAGGATGATTCAGTTAGTTCGACGGTAGCCACTTTAGACTCAGCACGAGAAAAGGCGGGTAAAGAAGCTAGCACAGTTCATGCAGAAGGAGCCAAGGCTGTTGAAGAGGTGCAGAATTCCGCAGGTGATCGACGAAAAGCAGCCGTAAAGATAGTCATAGACTCCCTAATGTCAAACTGAGGAATAATCATGTTCAGCTCGGTTGAAATGTCAAAACTGACAATGGCTGGGTCTATCGACAATTTGGACAACTTGTTGAGAAAATGTGCTGACTTAGGTCACATTCATATCAAGCACTACTCAGAGGAGGTTGAAGGCATAACTGTTGGAACACCACACCCTGATGCGGACGAAATATCCACCATGCTGGCCAAAGTTAGGTCAGTTACAACTTCGATAAAATGTTCAAACAAAGAAGGCCCTATTGGAATGAAAAATGTTCAAAATGCTCTCAATGACAATTTTTCAGAGGATTTAGATTTTATTCTAAACACCATTACTCAAAAGGCGAATGCTAAAACAGAAATTAGTAAAATGCAAGAAAGAATCGATATACTTTCATCCATTAGTGCATTAGATATACCCCTCGAGCTTATGACAGGTGTAAAATCTGTTGAGGTTTATTTGGGAACTTCGGCCAAAGCTAGCAAAGTTTCTAAAATATTTTCAGAATTGATTGATAGAGTTGAACTCCATGTATCTGGGAACGTCATTGCAGTAGCTTGTCAGGGTAAAGATGCTGCTGAAGTCCAAATGGCATTTGGAGAACTGGGTGCGAAATCTGTTCAAATTCCAACGGGAGAAGGAAAGCCAAGTGATCTTTTATCTGATGCAATTGCAAATCTCAAGAAACACGAGGATTCAATAATTGAATTCGATGAAATAATCGAGTCTTGGGCTAGTAAAAATGGACGAATACTATTGGCGGTTGAGGAGCATCTCGAACGGGAATCAGACATACTAACAGGACACACTTTGTGTGCAACTAGTGCCCACGCTTACGCATTAGAAGCCTGGCTTCCGAGTGAAGAGGCCGACAAAACCAGGAGCGTTCTTTCTAAATTTTCCTCGCACATTAAAATTGAACAGTTTACTGAAGACCACGGACATGGTCATGACGACCATGATCATCACAGTACAGAGTTCCCACCTATTGAGTATGACACAATCGGAGCAACAAGGCACGCATCAGCCCTTACAAATTTAGTTGGCAGACCAAAATATGGTTCATTTGATCCAACTAGTATGATTGCATTTACCTTCCCTATTTTCTACGGCTTAATATTAGGCGATGCAGGGTATGGTCTAATGATTATGTTACTGGCTCTGTTGATAAAATCAAAAATAGGCCACGACCCAATGGGTAAGGTAGCATCTAGAATCTTAATGAACATGGGAATTGCAACATTCATTGTTGGTGTTTTGACAGCTGAAGCATTTGGTTTCGTTATTGAAAAATGGGATGCTTTCGTCTGGTTGTATGAACCGATGTATTATTCTACAAAGTATATAATACCGAAATCAATATTTGGTGATTTATTTGGATTGACTCATACTTATCTGCCATTCCACAGAGCAGCTGGTGCCTTACAAGATTATATCTTGCTATCTATTTACCTAGGATGTGCACATCTTCTTTTCGGCTTCTTAATTGGTTTCTACAATGTGTTCAAAGCACACGGAATTGTGGCTGCATTCTTCGAGAAAGGTTCTTGGTTGCTCATTCTAATTGGTGGCTCAGCACACATTCTACGCTTCCTGACCGACGACTCATATGGAACATTTGAAGCATCATCTTGGTCGATAATGGTCATTGTTGGCGTTTTGTGTTTGATATATGGTCTTGCGGTCTACGAAAATTTCGGTTGGCTAGGTGGTATAATAATGGGACCAATCGAAACATTTGGCCTTCTTGCAAACACGCTATCTTATCTGCGAATAATGGCAGTAGGAGTGGCGGGTGTAAAAATCGCAGAAATTGGTAATGAGATGGGATTCCACAGCATGGCTGATGCAATTTCATCAGGCGAAATTTTCTCTGCAATTCTTTTCTTCTTCCTTTGGATTGGTGTTCAAGTTTTCGCACTTGCGCTCGGTCTGTTGTCCCCAAGTATTCACGCTATCCGTCTACACTTCGTTGAGTGGATGGGCAAGTTTTACGATGGCTCCGGTGAGGCGTTCTCACCAATTGGAGGCCGTCCCCTTCATGTGGAGGGTCACACATCATAGTCCAAATGGACAAACAGGAGGTAAAAATATGAAGAAAAAAAGTATGAAATTGAGCCTGAGACTATTGCTTGTTCTCATGAGCATCACAATGATTGCACAAAGCGTTCTTGCGGTTAACACCACTGACGCTGGCGAGTACGATGATTGGGGTAAGTATATGGGCGCAGGAATTGCATTGGGTCTAGCAGCAATTGGTGCTGGAGTTTCGCAAGCTAGTATTGGTAGCGCCGCTGTCGGTATGCTTGCTGAAGACGGATCCAAGTTCGGACCTGCTCTGATTTTCACAGCTTTGCCAGAATCTATCGTTATTCTAGGTGCCCTACCACTGTTCCTATGAGCAGTTAAGGCTGCCCCCGAGATGAAATCTCGGTGTGGAGCCGGAGGTGAATAAATGACGCTAGAACAACTCGCAAAGGATATTTCCGCCTCAGCAGAAGCGGAAGCTAAGGCTACCATAAAGGCAGCCAAAGATGAAGCGAAAGCCATTGTTGATGAGGCAAAAAGTCGTGCAGCATCCATTGAAGGAGAAGCCTCGACAAAAGCGAGCAAGGAAGCAGATCAAATCGCAAGAGAAATGGTCGCATCCGCTCGTCAAGCCAATCAAAAAGAAATCCTTGTCGCTCGCCGTGCTGAACTAGACGCAACTCTAGAAAGCGCAAGAGCTCAGTTAGGAGACGCAAGCCTTGCTGGCCGTGCTAGCCTATTGAAGAGCCTTGTTAAGAAAGCAGGAGCGCTTAGCAAAGCGAAAATGGTAATGCGACCTACTAAAATCGACAGGTCTGCCCTAGCAGACTCCGCAAAGAGTTACACGATGGGGGACGATGTTGATGGATTGGGAGGCTTCATCCTAGAAGCCGAAGATGGAACACTCTCGTTTGACTTAAGATTCGACACACTGTTGGAAGAAGCATGGGTAGAGCAGAGAGCAGCGGTTAATGAGGCACTATTTGGATGAGATAAGGAGTCGATTAAATGGCAATCTTCGGAAATAACACTGCATATGTAGCCGCACGTGCTAAGTCACGTAGGTCCAGTTTAATGGATAGGACAAGGTTACGTCAGTTGATCCAACAATCTCCAGACCAACTAACAGTCGCAGTCGCAGACAATGGTTACAGAGCTGAAATTGACTTGTATGCAGGCCATTTCACTGGTGGAGATTTAGTAGAGGCAGCATTGACACACAATCTGCAAGAAGAATTGTCCAACATTCTAAATTTATGTAATGGTAAAGTTAGAGGAATTGTAGAAATCTACACTAACAGATTCCAATATCAGAATGCAAAAGTGGTAATGCGTGCTGTTGACAACGAAGTAGATGTCAAGAAAGTCTCGCACTCCATTCTGCCTGAGGAGAGTGAAATCAACACTCCTTGGTTAAAGATTATAGAAGAATCGAACACAATACGCGAAGCAGTGGAGCAAATGCGTAGGCTTCCGTTTGGGAAGGCTATGCTAGCAGTAGGAGAAGAAGAAGGATTGCAGAAATACGAAGATGCTCTTGATAGGCACTACTTCAAGCGGTCTCTAAGTATGCTAAAAGGGAGTTCTCCAGAAATACGCATTCTGAAAAACCACCTCTGCGCTGAAATCGATCATCGCAACATTATCAACATACTCGAGGGACAAGCCTTTGGCCTGTCCAGCGAGGAAATCACAGATGCGCTCATTCCAGGTGGGCGTCTAATATCAGAAAGGAGTTTTTCCCAAGCTAGTAATAGCAGGGATGGTTTGTTAGATGTGCTTAGGTTATCTAGTAAATTTGACTCTGAAGGTTTCCAAAACCTACTGATTGAATCTGATGAAAAAAGAACATTAGATCCAGCCATTACTTGGTTAAAAACCCGAGAAACAACTCAAATGCAGCGGATGAGTTACCTCCATCCAATTTCAGCCTTGCCGATTATACATTATGTGTCATCAAAAGTTCAAGAGGTTGAAGATTTACGCTTCATTGTAAGAGGAAAAATGGCAGGATTAACAACCGATGTGCTGGAGGCACACGTATTATAGGGTGATATTATGGAAATTGCAGTTGTAGGCAGTCCGGAATTCACTCTAGGATTCCAGTTGGCAGGAATCAGCACTCTATACAACCCTGAAGGAGAGGAAGACACCTCCAAGGTATTCAGGGATTTACTTACAACAAAGGGCGTGGGTATTGTGGTCGTCGACTCCGCAATGCTGGCTTCCTTACCTGAGCGTCTCAAAGAGAGATTATCAGAAAGTGTTACCCCGACAGTCCTAGGTATTGGTACTGAAGAGGACACAACCCTTCGCGAAACAATTCGCAAGGCAATAGGAGTTGATTTGTGGAAGTGATTCCAACCAAACCCAAGGAGGAAGAGGAAATGAGCAATGAAGGAGTAATTTACCGAATATCAGGGCCTGTTGTAACAGCTACTGGAATGGAAGCGGGAATGTATGATGTGGTTCGTGTAGGACATGAAGGTCTGATGGGAGAGGTTATCGAACTACACGGCGATAAGGCTGTAATTCAAGTTTACGAAGATACCAGCGGAATTCGCCCGGGCGAACCAGTTCTAAACACCCGTGAGACCTTATCTGTCGCGCTAGGACCAGGTTTGCTGACCCAAATTTATGACGGTATTCAGCGACCATTAGCAACCTTAGAGGAAGTGATGGGTGTATTCATCACAAGAGGTGTTGATGCAGATGGATTTGACATGGAGAAGAAATGGAAATTTGAGGCAACCGTATCAAAAGGAGACGAAGTGGTCAGCGGACAGGTCATTGGAACGGTCCAGGAAACAGAGACCATTGTCCACAAAATCATGGTTCCACCGGGTAAGAGTGGAGTTGTAAAATCAATCTCAACTGGAGATTTCAACGTAACAGAGGATGTTTGTGTATTAGAGGACGGGACTGCAATGCAGATGATGCAAAAATGGCCGGTAAGAACACCTCGTCCATACCAGCAGAAATACGCTCCAGATACACCACTAATTACCGGAATGAGAATCCTTGATTTCTTGTTCCCTCTCGCTAAGGGCGGTGCAGCAGGTATTCCCGGTCCATTCGGTTCCGGGAAAACTGTTACGCAGCAATCCTTAGCAAAGTATTCCGATGCTCAGATTGTTGTCTACATTGGATGTGGTGAGCGAGGAAACGAAATGACAGAAGTGTTAGACGAATTCCCCCATCTTATTGATCCAAACACAGGAAAGCCCCTGATGAACAGGACAGTTATGATTGCTAATACATCCAACATGCCGGTAGCAGCTCGTGAAGCATCGGTGTACACTGGAATTACAATTGCAGAATACTTCAGAGACATGGGATATGATGTAGCATTGATGGCGGATTCAACCAGTCGATGGGCAGAGGCAATGCGTGAAATTTCTTCACGACTTGAAGAAATGCCTGGTGAGGAAGGTTATCCTGCTTACCTCTCAAGTAGAATTGCAGAATTCTATGAGCGAGCAGGTCGTGTTCAAACACTGAATGGAGATGACGGATCAGTAACTGTAATCGGTGCTGTGTCTCCTCCCGGCGGTGACATATCTGAACCGGTTTCCCAAGGAACATTGCGAATTGTAAAGGTATTTTGGGGACTTGATGCAGGTCTAGCAAGACAGAGGCATTTCCCTGCTATCAACTGGCTAGGGTCATACAGCCTCTATCCGCCTTCGCTGGATCAGTGGTTCCGCGATCACATCGCACAAGATTATCCTGAAATTAGAACTTCGATTAGTGGTCTATTACAGGTAGAGGCAGAATTACAAGAGATTGTTCAGTTAGTCGGTTCCGATGCGTTGCCGGTCGACCAGCAACTGACGTTGGAAGTAGCACGTATGATTCGTGAGTATTTCCTACAACAAAATGGATTCCACGAAGTGGATGCCTTCTGTTCAGTTGACCTTCACTACAAGATGGCGAAAGCAATCCTAACCTTCCAAGAATCTGCTAAGAGCGCAATGGCTGCAGGTGCAGAACTTCAGGATGTTGTAAACGTTTCAGCGAGAACGGATTTGATGCGTGGTCGCTTTGAGGCAACCTACAAAGATGACATCGATGAGTTGGTTGAAAGAATGAATAAAGAAATCGCTGATGCGGTTGAGGAGAACTAGGAGGAATAGAAATGTCTGGAAAGGAATATCGAACTATTACTGATGTAAAGGGACCTCTGGTCTTTTTGAACAAAACCGAGCCTGTAGCTTTTGGAGAAATTGTGCAATTAAGATTGAATGATGGTTCAGTAAAGAATGGACAGGTTCTTGATACCTCTGATGAGCTCGTAGTTGTGCAGGTTTTCGAAGGAACAGCAGGAGTTGACCTAAACACCGGTGTCAAATTCATGGGAGACGTTTTCAAATTACCAGTATCTGATGACTTAATTGGAAGAATTTTGGATGGCGCTGGACGTCCACGTGATGGTGGTCCAGATATCGTTGCTGAAGAAAATGCAGATATTATCGGTGCAGCTATCAACCCGTATTCAAGACAAAGTCCACACGACTTTATTCAAACAGGAATCAGTGCAATCGACTGTTGTACGACCTTGGTTAGAGGACAAAAGTTGCCTATTTTTAGTGCATCTGGTCTTCCACACAACGATATCGCACTTCAAATTGCTAGACAGGCAAGACTAAAGGACTCTGAAGAGGAATTTATTGTTGTTTTCTGCGCAATGGGTATTACTGCTGAAGAATTTAATTTCTTCAGAAGTGATCTTGAGAGAACAGGCGCTCTTGAAAACGCTGTTTTGTTCGTAAACCTTGCTGATGACCCTGCTGTAGAGCGAATTATTACCCCAAGGCTTGCACTAACAGCGGCTGAGTATCTAGCGTTTGAGAAAGATTACCACGTTCTTGTTATCTACACAGACATGACAAACTATTGTGATGCGCTGCGTCAGATTGGAGCAGCAAGAGAAGAGGTTCCGGGTCGTCGTGGTTATCCAGGATACATGTATACCGATTTGGCTATGCTATACGAAAGAGCAGGAATTGTGAAAGGGAAGAAGGGAAGTATTACTCAATTCCCTATCTTAACAATGCCTGGTGATGATATTACGCATCCAATTCCTGACCTTTCAGGTTATATTACTGAGGGGCAAATTGTTATTTCAAGAGAGTTGCATCAAGCTGGTATTTATCCTCCGATTAACGTATTACCATCTCTTTCGCGTCTAATGGGTTCATGTATTGGATCAGATACTACCAGAGAAGATCACAAGTCAGTATCAGATCAGATGTATGCAGCATATGCTCAAGGAAGAGAATTGAGAGGTCTGGTAGCTATTGTTGGTGAAGATGCTCTCAACGAGCGTGATAAGCAATTACTCGATTTCTCTGGTGTCTTCGAGGATAAATTCCTTAGACAATCACGAGACGAAGACCGCTCTATAGATGAAACGCTTGATTTGTGCTGGACTTTAATGTCTGAAATTGATACAAAATATCTAGTTCGTTTGGACCAAAAATGGATCGAGAAATACCATCCAGATAACCGTAATTAGACACTTTATCGATTAGGGGGGAAACGAAATGGCTCTGGATATCAAACCAACCCGAAGCGAATTAATCAACCTAAAACGTAGAATAAAGCAGACAAAAAACGGGTACAAACTACTCAAGATGAAGCGCGATGGTCTATTCCATGAATTCCGAACCTTGCTTTCTGACATGATCAAAGCAAAGAAAGAGATGACAGAATCCTATGTATTGGCCAAATCGAGAATCGACTTAGCTAACGCTATTGAAGGTGGATTGAAAGTTAGGTCGGCAGCTATTGCTAATTCATCATCTCCTGAAGTCGAGGTAGAAAGAAGAAACATAATGGGTGTTGTTGTCCCTTCTGTTTCAGGTACTAATCTCAAGCAAGAATTTGGTGATAGGGCTATTGGATTCACCGGGTCCTCTCCGTATATCGACGAAGCCGCAGATTCCTTCGGTAGTCTGATTGAGCGAATGGTTAAGGCGGCTGAGATGGAAGCTACCCTTAAGCGATTATTATCGGAAATAGAGGCTACTAAAAGAAGAGTAAATGCTCTTGAATTCAAAGTCATACCGGAACTGGAAGAAGCGAGGGTGTTCATCCAATTGAGACTAGAAGAGATGGAAAGGGAAGAAACATTCCGTCTTAAGCGGTTCAAGAATAAGTAACACGCGACCAATTCATTCATTGAGGTTGGTCACACCCGAAAAAACACCGAGAGGGTTACTAAATGCCAGACGAAGATGTCATTCCAGTCCACAAAGCAGCGTGGACAAAACGAGAAACGCTTCAACGCATTTTATCTCGTTATTGCCACGTATTGGAGGATGTTGGTGGCAGGAGCCCAACATATCTCGTATCTGAGAAGGAAAATGAAGATATGCATGAGGTCCTTATCGATATCAATTCACATCTTAGTAAATTAGGATATAATGCACGACTTTATCCTGATGATCCATGGATTTTACAATTGATAAGTGATCCAAAAATGCAGTGGCCATCGCCAAGATTTGTGGTGGCAATGTGGGCTTTTTCTCTCTTAACTACTGTATTTGCTGGAGAAAAATGGATGTCTTCAGCTCGTCCGGAAGGTGGCTGGTTTGTCAAAAATGCCACATTCGACGCTTTCGTTGGTTATACTGTTCCAATATTTTCTTGTCTCATAATTGCATCATTAGTTCAAAAGTTTGTTGCAAAAAAGAGAGGTGTTCACTTACCCCATTTATTTCCAATACCTGGTCCAGCACTGGTTTGGTGGCCCTTCGGAATGGTTGGATTTGCCTCCTTGCCAAGAAGTGATGCTAGACTATGGCCAGACAGGTCAGCATTAGGAAATGCGGCCATATCAGCCCCACTAGTCCTGATTATAGCGGGTATATTCCTGAGTTTGTGTGGAATATACCTGACACCTGACGTAGTTTCGATAACAGCGGCGCCCTTAGCCTTAGAATTACCACTCATTATCCAACTAATCGGTTTGAGTTTAGAAAATGAGGTTGGGTTGATACTCAAGACAAGTTGGGCACACCCTTTCACTCGAGTTGGAATGACTCTAACATTCGTTGGATGGGTATCACTTCTACCAATACCAACATTTCCTGGCGGTAGGGTGTTAATAGCAAGAATGGGCATCCCGGAGGCTAGATCTGGGTCTACTCAAGTTATGTTACTCTTAGTAATTCTTCTATTCGCATTCTTGTATGGAGCATTCTCGCAATGGAGTATTTGGGTATTAGTTATTGCATTGTGTGGTTCTCTGTTAATTTCAAGGGGAGGGGATCCCAGACTACCAATAGTTTTAGATGACTTTAAGGGACTACCAGAGAAGGATCACTTCAGACTGGGAGTTATCCTTTTCGTTGCTTTTCTCGCTGCTTTGCCCGCTCAAATACCGTTCTATGAGGATGATAATTGGAAAGATGAAATTACATACGAAATTGGTGATGAATCGCTGGTTATAGAAGAGGGGTGGTTCAACCAAACCGTAAAAGTGAGTAACCCTTCACTTATTGTGCAGGTATGGAAAGTTACTGCCGTTGATTTCAATTCTGATGATTATTCACTCGATTATAATAGCATAGAATGTGATAAGGGGAGTCGATTAAATAACTCATGTTCCGGAGAGATAAACCCGAAGGAGACAATAGAACTCGAGTTTAATTTCCAATGGACCTCTTCTTGGAATCCATCCACCTTTGATTTACTATGGAATGTAGAGATTAATACAGAACAGGAAATCATCAAAAATTCAGTACGCCCAGATACTGATTTCTATCCATTGGGAAATTGGAAATTCAATGATGATTTGGATGACCCGAAATCTTGCATTGAACTTAATGATGTTCCAGACTCTAAGTTAAATCTATCAGCAGCTCCTGAGAATACTTATTGGGATGACATTGACGCAAATGGGACCGTTTCTGTTGAAATTAATAATCCTGAAATTTGCCTAAATGCACTATCTGGCGACAATATGTATTATCTTTCAGAGTATCAGTTCTCAATAAATAATGAAACCTTCAATACCGGATTAACTCAAAACAGATTTGTTGCAATACCTAGTGGAGGTGTCATTTTAGATTCAAATGAGTTAATGTTTAGCAATTCGGTGTTGGCATATAATTACGATAAAGATAATTGTCTTGAGATCATGAATGAACCAGATTTTGACTCCCCAGGGACGGAAGAGGGGGAGTCCAAATGGAACATGTCCATAGTCCACAAAGCACGCAACGACCCAAGCGTAACTCAAAACAAAACACGCTTACTTGTCCCGTCAGGTTCTACTATCACCGACTGTGAAGAGGTCAATAGGCCAAAATTATACTTAGTAAAAGAAGGACCAAGTTTGATATTAAACTCCTCAGGACACAGAACACAACACTGGATTGGCACAGTCGAAATACAAAACGGAACCCTGATATTCGAAAACCCTAGTGACTCAGACGTTGAATTAAACATCGAATTCGATGGAAATGGTAAACAATGGAATGTTTCCAATGATATTACAATAACCGGGGGACAAGTAACAGAAATCCCAGTTGCACCTCCTGAAACTGGGATATCGTTTTCATGGCTCGAATTAGATGATGAAGGCAAAGTAATTTTGCACTTAGTTAATCATGAGGTCTGAACATGCGAATTGCGGTGCTTGGTGCTGGGGCGATAGGATGTTTAGTCGCAGCCAAATTAATTGACTCAGGTCATGAAGTTCACGTCCACGCAAGAGGAGATCACGGTGCTTTTCTGACAGTTCATGGTCTTACGGTTACGGGTGTCTGGAATAAAAAAATCCTGCCTGAGGAGTGGACAGTAAGCTTGGATGAGGTAGGGATACATGATTCTCTAGAAAAATGCGCTGATTTAGTTATAATAACAAGCAAATCAAAGGATACGGAAAACTTAGCAAAAATTGCTACTAAACTTAGCAACGGCCCAGTTCTGTCATTACAAAATGGGCTTGGAAACCGTGAAATTATTCAAAAGCATAAACATGAAAATTACGCAGTTGGAGTAACAACAAATGCCGTAAAAAGAATCTCGCCTGGGACAATCGAATGGGTTGGCAAAGGTGGTTTGGTCATTGGGGGTCCGAAGGCTTCAGAATTTTTGAATCCACTAAAAACATTAAATGCGTCATTTAATGAAAACGTCTCGACAATCTTATGGAATAAATTATTGATAAACATCGCTATAAATCCAATCGCTGCAATTTGTGGGGTTAAGAATGGAATGCTGTTAAAAGAACCTCTCCTATCCCAAGCGGAATCAACAATGCTAGAAGGTGCTAGGGTAGCAAGATTGTTGGGAATTGATATTCCAAGTGATATTGAGTTAGTTGAAAATCTACAATTAGTATTGAAAAATACATCAGAAAATACCTGCTCTATGTTGGTTGATGTAAAGGAAGGTAGAGAGACAGAGATCGATGCTCTTTGTGGTCAGGTTGTAGAGAGAGCAGAGCAGCTAGGTGTAGAGTCTCCCCTAAATTCTATGCTATTAGCACAAATAAAATCACTCAGATAAGATCCTTGTTGTAGTGTAGTCCACGGTTCTCATTTCTCGACATTGCATCAATGGTTATCTGTTTTGCAACTTCTACTAAATTTCTCAACTCTATCAATTCTCTTGTCGGGATGCTTCTTCTCCAGATTAACTCGACCTCAGTTTCTAATAACTCTAGCATTCTTTTTGCCCTGTCTAATCTTTCAAAGGTCCTAACAATCCCAACATCATCTGTCATAGTTTTTCTGAGTGTTTCAATGTCTCTTACCAATGGTGCATGTTCATTGAGTGGCTCGGTCCCGTCAGCTCTCCACTTTGGAACATGATAATCCGAATCCGGAGGATTGCTAATGAAATGCTTCGATGCACGGTCTGCAAAAACAATAGCCTCTAGTAAACTGTTTGATGCTAATCTGTTTGCACCATGCATTCCGGTACACGCTACTTCACCTATTCCATATAAACCGGGCATTGGATTCCCATTTTCCAAAAGCACTCTCCCATCAATATCAACAAATAAGCCTCCGACCATGTAATGTGCAGCAGGCGCAACTGGTATTGGATCTTGCCCAAGAGTTAGATTATATTCATTTAATCTAGATTCGATAGTAGGGAAGTGATCTTGCAACTTTTCTCTATCGAGATGGTCGGTAACCAGCCATACATTGTCAGCCCCACTTATCTTCATTTTTTGGTCACAAGCACGAGCAACAATATCTCTAGTCGCTAGGCTCCCCATTTCAGAAAATTCTAGTGTAAAAGAGTATTTGTCCGGTTTTTTGTTATTTGTTCTATAGTAAAATAGCCCTTCATCATCTAATAGAACTCCCCCTTCTCCCCTCAATGCTTCTGTTATCAGAAAGGGCGTCGTATTTCCAGCCATTAAAGCGGTAGGGTGGAATTGGAAGAATGCCATGTTTTTACTTGATGCTCCGGCTCTAATAGCCATTGCAAGGCCATCGCCTGTTGAGACGGGAGGGTTCGTAGTTCGCTCCCACAACTGACCACAACCTCCGGTAGCGATTAGGACTCCATCTGCAGGTAATGCTATCATGTCTCCAGAATCAAGGCAAAGGCACCAAATCCCTTTGATGCCTTTTTCTGGAGAACCATGCTCTTTTTGAATTAAATCCACTCCTAGTGTATGTGATTTCATCGATATATTCTCACTAGTTGATACTGCTTCGTTTAGAGCTCTCTCAATTTCAGCGCCTGTTGCATCTTTAGCATGTAATATTCGTCTAGCAGAATGTCCACCTTCCTTTACAAGATGGAAATCATCACCCTCCTTTTCAAAATCTACACCTATACTGAGTAAATCTCTTATTCTGTCTCCAGCCTCTTCTACAACGCATCTGACTATATCTGGATCACAGAGTCCATCTCCGCATTTGAGTGTGTCATCAATGTGTGATTGCATGGCCTCTCCATCGGTTTTATCCAATATACCTGCAATGCCTCCTTGTGCCCAATTCGTTGAGGAGTCTTCGGGTCTTTGTTTTGTAATTACTACGACCTCATGGCCTGCAGCCTCTAATTTCAACGCAGCGAAAAGGCCAGCAATTCCGCTACCTACAACGATAACTTTGCCCATGGTTATATCCACCCCACAATGCGCTAGCATTCAAATTTGACTGATATAAAATTGCGATAGAAACTAAGTGTTCTTTGGCGTCCCGTGTGTATATGGGCCTGATAAAAAAGTTAGCGGCAGTTATTGGCCTAGCCATGATTGCCATATCCGTTGCTAACGTTGAATTCGGGGCATTGATGGGGCTTGAGCCCCCTCAAAAGTTGATCTTAGCTAATTTAGCTGATCCGGGCTGCAATAAGGAAGAGATTCAAACCGATATAGATGCTGGCAACCTAAACTCTTGTGTAACTGCGACGGGTGTTTGGGATGCCCCGGATTTACTATTACTCATTGAAGGTTGTGTGATATTTCTTTCCACATTCATGCGATGGCCAAGAAAGGGCCGATGGGCTGTTAGAATTCGCAAATTGGCCGTAACATCGGGATTAATTTTGTGTGGATTGGCGCTGGCTGACAGGTTTGATAAATTACCAGGGGCTTCATCAGAAGATTTGGCAACTTTGTTACCCTTCCCAGCACCCGCAATTGCAGTTCAAATTGGAATCTTTGCTGCGGGTATATTCCTTGTAAGAGGTCCTAAATACAGAATTGAAAGAACCGACAGAACCCAAGAAGAAAAAAGAGAAAATAATCACAGAGAATTGGATCTTGCATACAAGAGGGGTGGTAATTTGGGTTCTTTAACAAAGACAAAAAAACTGAAGGGAGCCAATAAATATCGAACCATAGGAGATTTATGGAGTGATCAAAGTTTGACCCAATATGAAGATGTTTTTGAAGGTGGACTGAGAGACGATTTTCAATTATCAGCGGGAAGAGTTTGTCATTTGTGCAACGGAGAGGGTTGCAACGGTTGTTCAAATACAGGAATTGTAAGATAATCGTAATACGTCGGCTAATTTTACATGGTGCTGTAAAGGGCGTCTAAGGTAAGTAATACGAGTAACCTTCAAAACCCCCCCCGTCTCCTTCGGGAATTAACGTCAAGGTTGCAGTGCTTTGATTTGAGGGAAAGGGATGTATCTAAAAACGCTTGAAGTTGAAAACTTCAAATCATTCAAAGGTGAAGCGACAATCCCTTTTGATCGAGGTTTCACTGCCATTACCGGACCAAACGGTTCTGGAAAATCCAACTGTGGTGATGCGGTTCAGTTTGTTCTTGGTGCAAGATCTGCAAAAGTATTGCGGGCACAGAATTCAAAGGATTTAATATTCAATGGTGGAAAATCAAACCGTCCTGCTAGAAATGCTAAGGTGACTTTAGTTTTCGCAAACCCTATTTTGTCAAATGGCAGAAGGAGATTACCCATTGATAGCGATGAAGTGAGGATGACTAGAGAGGTTAGACTAACTAAATCAAATAATACAGTTTCTACATACCTTCTAAACGGAGAAGAGAGCAACCAAAAATCGTTTCATAGATTATTAGGTCAAGCCAATGCCAGGCCAGACGGTTACAATATTGTCCTCCAAGGCGATGTTACAAGACTCTCAAGCATGACTGCAATGGAGAGAAGGAGGGTGCTTGATTCAGTCGCTGGCGTAACCTCGTATGACGATGAGATTAGGAAAGCAGAAAAACAAAAATCACAAGTCGAGGATTTTATCGATAGGATTTCACTGGTTGAGGAAGAGCAGAAAGCAAGATTGAAAACCTTGGAGAAAGAAAAGGTAACAGCAGAAAAAGCCAAGTCCACAAAAGAAGAATACGACGCCGCAAATATAGTTTTACAGCAATCCAAGCACCTGTCAGCAAAAGCAGAGATACAACATCATGCTGAAGAGAAGGCACGGTTCCTTTCAGAAGCTTCTAAATTAGAAGAAAATGTGAAAGCTTCCGAAAAGATATTGCTCGATTTAGATGACAAGATTGGGGATTTGGAAAGGCAGATATCTGAAGCCATGGGTGGAGATAAAGGCGGTTTGATTGATGAGATTAATTCATTACAGGTATCTATTGCATTAAACAAAGATCACATCTCTGATTCAGAATCCGCAGATGCAACAGATGCTGAAATTCTAATGGGTTTGGAAGATGAAATAAAATCTGCCAAAGAAGATTTAGATATCCATATCCAAAACTTAGTATCAGCTAAAGAAGCACTGGCAGAATCTGAGAGAGCATATCAGGAGTGCGAATCAATTGAGTCAGCAATCAGAGATTCACTAGAGAGCTCCGGTGACGCTAATGCGTCTTTGTCGAGGGCTTTAACCAAAGCTAATGAAGAATTTGAAGATTCACGCGAGACCTTACAAAATTCAAGAATTGATGTTGAAAAACTTGCGAATGAGGCAGATATTGTTGCAGAGCAGTTATCTAGAGCAGAAGAGGATGTAGATGACGCTAGACTTGCTTGTGACGATGTCCAGTTACGAATGGAAGAATTAGGTGATATAAATCCTCAAAATGATTTATCTTCATTGGCTGATGAATTAAGAAGTGCACAAGGTGCAGAGAAACGGCTTATTGACGAGTCTTCTGCTGTTGATAGAAGACTACAGGAGGCTGAGAGACGCCTATCATCAGCTAGAACTGAACTTGACAAACGCTCGGGTAGTAATGGTATGGCTCCTGGGGCAGCAGCGGTTATGGCTGCAAGAGATCGTGGAGAGCTGAAGGGAATAATTGGAACAATAAGCGAGCTTTGTGCTCCAAAAAATCCCGATCATGCTGATGCGCTTGCAACAGCTGTTGGGGGTGGAATGAACTCAGTAGTAGTTGAAAATGACCAGATTGCCGCACAGGCAATGGCCTTGCTAAAAAGTAGGAAATTGGGTAGGGCGACATTCCTGCCATTGAACAAAATGCAAGCGAATCGGGCTTCGGGAAAGGCAGCGATGTCGGTCAACAAACCCGGAGTTCTTGGTTTTGCTCACGAATTGCTCGAATATGACCCAAGAATCTCTGCGGCGGTAGCATACGCTCTAAGAAATACGCTCGTTGTTGATAATATTTCCACAGCTAGGAAGTTGATGGGTGGAGTAAGATTAGTCACTCTAGGTGGGGAGATTACTGAATCCGGCGGCGCCATGATTGGAGGTAGTCGACAGAAAATGAAAACTGGATTTGGCGGAAAAATTCACGGAGCAGGCGAGGTAGAGAAACTTGTTACAGAAGTGGACAGGCTATCATTGATGGCTCAAACCGTTGCATCAGCTCTAAGAGAGGCTAGAACTAGACAGAATGAGATAAGAGGCAAAATAAATTCGCTCGCTGAGGATGATAATTCTTTCAAAGCTGGGTCACTAAAGACAGAACTTGATTTGGCACAAAAATCCCTAAACAAAGCGAGAGAGAAAGCGAGTGAAATTGAAAATCGCTTAGCAAAGTTGGAAGCAGAACACTCAGACAAGTTGTCAATTTTAGAAGAAGCTGAAGAAGCGCTTATCAAAGCGGAGGCAAAAAGGGAAAAGGCAGCAGAGGACTTGAGAGATTCTAGTCCAGACGAAATCAAGCAGAAGTTGTTAGAAGCACAGACTCGTAGAATCGAGGCTGAGGGAATTGCAACCAAGGCTGAAGTAACGCTCGATAGTGGTAAAGAAAAAGAAGAATTACTCAATGAAAGACTTGATTCATTTACATCAAGAGCTGATGAAATTCAAGCGAATATGGCTGGCCGTAGTCAGTCGATAAAGTCATGGAAAAACAAAATTCAAGAACAGTCTAAGATTCTTTCAGAAAAAGAATCCGAGCGCTCTAAACTTTTGGACGAACATGAGGAGTTGGAATTAAATCGCCGGTCATTAGTAGACGATAGAGCCCAAGTTAGAGCGGAAGCAAACCAGATGGCTAGCAATGCAATAAACTCTAAGTCATTGGCAAATGAAATTACTCATGCCCTTGCGGTCAAAGAGAAGGCATTGGCAGATTTGCTTGTTGAGATGGAACTTGAGGAAATACCGATTGCATCATTGAATGATATGATTCCAAATGTTGGCGACGCAGAAAAAGAAGTCAATAGTCTAAGAAGAAAATTAGACAAGTTTGGAGATTTCAACATGCTTGCAATAGAACAATATGACGCTTGTAAATCTAGATTAGACGAGATGAAAGGTGATTTCAAAATCCTTCAGGAAAGGAGGAAGAAATTACTCGACATAACAGATAAACTTGAATCTCAGAGAAAAACAAGGCTACTTTCCACATTAAAAGAAGTGAATAAGAACTTCAAGGTAGTTTACAATAGACTATCGAATGGTGGTAGAGGGGAATTGTTCCTTGAGAATCCTGAGGAACCATTCAAAGGCGGTCTCGACATGTGGGCACAGCCTCGTGGCAAGTCAAACAAATCTAGGTTGCAAGGGCTTTCAGGAGGAGAAAAATCCATGGCTTCTTTATCCTTGATATTTGCAATCCAAGATCACGATCCCAGTCCTTTCTATTACTTTGATGAGGTAGACCAGAACCTGGATGTTCCAAACTCTAAACTAATCGCAACCGAATGTAGAAACCGAAGTGAAGCAGCGCAGTTCATAATGGTGACACTTCGCAAGGTCTCTCTTGAACTTGCAGACCACCACATAGGAATCACTCATGGTGGAGATGGTTGTTCGAGAAGAATAGTTGATTTCGATAGAGATAGAGCAATCAAGCTTGGAGCCGAGGCAGAGAAAGAGGCTTCACAAGCGTCTGATAAGAACCATTCGAGGATTGAAGAAGCCAAGGCAATAGCAGAAAACATGCCCGAGGTTCCTGACCCATTGCCTGCTCCAAAAAGCCTCGGAGGTCTGTTAAGTCATATTCCTGATGAAAGTCCAGATTCTAGTGATGGTTTCACAGCCCTAGCAGATAGGGCTGGAGAACTTACTGAAGATATTAATCAGAGAAGAGAGATTGTAAGTGAGTTTCTAGCTACTGAAGGCGTTGAAAAAGAGGTTGAATCAGATATCGAGGCGGATTCGGAGGCTTGAGAATGCAACAATCAGTTCTAGATGGCTGGTTTTTGCGACAAGACATTCTTGACCAATTAGTCAGTCAAGATGAAGATGTCAGTGAGGCCGAGAGGTATGCAGATAGGATTCTTAGAATCGCACAAGAAGAGAGTGCAGAACATCAGGTTTTATCCGATCCGTTTGACAGGTCTGTTGCCCTTGTTCTATCCTTAATTCGAGAAGAGGGTATGGATCCTTGGAACATAGATCTCTCAGCATTTTTGAAACTCTTTACTCAACGGGTTAGAAAGGAGGCATCGGGTTTAGATCTACCAGCTTGTGGTAGGTTGATACGCATGTCCTGGGAGGTTCTCACTCAGCAGGCCTCAAGTTTGTTTGATCGAGTAATAGCAATGGATATAGAGGACGATGATGATTTCTTTGACTTTGGTTGGGAATCTGAATATGATGATAATGAATTCATTTTTACCACAACAGTATTGGAAGGCGATGCAGATAATTTGCTGCCTTCGTTTTTCGATGAGCGCCTAAGGAGAGAGGAAGGGCGCCCATCCACTCTCGGAGAGTTGCTTTCGGCTCTAAAGGATGCGTGTGATGAGGCTGAGATTTTAAAGGCAAAAGATGACTATAGAAAGGCTCATGCAGTTGAACTAAAAAATATGTTAGACAACGTTGGTTCTAGAATGCATAAGGAGGATATGGAAGGGGACATTAGAAGATGCTGGACTGCAATGAGAAATGTCATTTCCATACAAGGACAATCTAAGGTTCCCGTTAAAGATGTGACAAAGAAATTGTCTAAAATTTTGATAGAAACCTTCGGAGAGATTCCAGAGGGCTACGAGGTTGAATCGAAAATAACATCATTCGTCGCAGGTTTATTTCTGACTCACCGTGGTTATGCGTGGATTAGCCAAGATGGGCCTGATGACCCAATAATGCTTGAAGACAGGTGGCCTGACGCAACTACATTTGACGAAGTTACTGTTTTAGCTGAAAAAATGATTCAGAGTGATTCCAAGTCAATTAGTGAAGATGAGACAGAATCAATGCGGCATGCAGCAAAGCTTGCAGAAAGAGCCAGACTTGCTGCTGAGAAAGAAAGATTGGAACGTGAAGAAAAAGAGAGGCTAGCTAAGGCTGCCTTATCGAATAATCCTGAAGATTGGTTAGTGGAGTAAGGAGGTATTTGCATAACAGAAATTCCCATTGAAACATTACTCGAAGCCACCCTCTTTAGCGCTGGAAGGTCACTCGGTGTTGAAGAATTATCTGAAAACTTAGGTTATGACGAAGAAGAAATTACAGAATCTCTCACAAACCTTCAATCAACTTTCAAAAGAAGGAGAGGCGGGGGCCTGCAGGTTGTTATGATAGGTAAAAAATGGGCCATGGAGGTAAAACCTAAGATTGCTGAACATTTACCAAAGGAAACCAAATCTGACCTACCTCCTAAGTTGTTAAAGGCCGCAGCTTTGATAGCATATCATCAACCAATGCCTCAATCGCGTTTGGTAGAATTACTAGGTCAGAAAGCTTACGATCACATCAGAGAACTAGCGCAAGCAGGTCTAGTGGGGCGGAGGAGAGATGGAAATACAAGAAGGTTAACAACAACTCGAAGATTTTCTGAAATGTTTGGATGTCCTCACACCGATAGGAAGAAAGTAAAGGCGTGGTTTAGAGAAATGGTTGACTCTTCTGGCCTTCTTGATGGCATGGAAGGGAAATTAGCCCTTAGAGATGAGGTTGAAGATGATGGAAGCGTCCAAACCACTCTAGGGGTTACTGAATCAGAGTAATCAAGCCTTGCGTAAACTTTCAAGCGTCTCTTTTACCAGTTGTTGTGTTACAGGTCCCTTTTGCGAGTTTACAATTCCAGCGACTATCTCAATTTCTTCTCCAATTGCTCCTGCGCTTACTGCCATATTTCTGGCATGCAGTTTCATGTGACCTGCTTGTATTCCACTTGTAGCTAAAGCACGCATGGCGCCTAGATTTTGCGCTAACCCAGCGGCTGCAATTACTCCAGCCAATTCCTTTGCTGACTCAACGCCTAATATTGATAGGTTGGCTTTTGCAACGGGATGCACTTTAGATGCTCCTCCAACTATTCCAACAGCCATTGGCGTTTCTATTCTACCGACTAAGTTTCCATCACTATCTTTGTGCCACTTAGTCATGGATGAATACTGGTCATTATCGACCGCAGCCCAAGCATGGCAGCCTGCCTCTATCGCTCTCCAGTCCTGTCCACAGGCCAGTGCTACTGCGCTTATTGCATTCATGACGCCTTTATTATGCGTAGTGGCTCTGTATGGATCAGACATGGCAAAGTGATGTGCATCCAAAATTGCTGATATTATCTTGCTACCGTCTTCTCTGGATCCATCATCAGATAATTCCTCAGGAGAAAAAATGGCTTCGACTCTTGCGAGTCTTTTTGACGCCAGATTTGATAAAATTCTGAGGTGGACCTTTCCATTGGTAATTTCTTCGACTTTATCTGTAATCAACTCGGCCATAGTATTCACAGCATTTGCACCCATGGCATCTTTAGTATCTACAAGAAGGTGTATAACTAACATCTTACCAGAGTCACTATCTATCTCCCTTACTTCAATATCTTTACATCCTCCACCTAATCTTATCATTGTGGATGGTAGGGAGTTACACATCTTCATCAGTTCGTATTTTGCTGTCAAGATTGCTTCTCGTGCGATGTCGGTATCTTCTAAATGTAAGACTTGAACTTGGGCAATCATAATTGAATCATCGCTTGAAGTTCTAAATCCTCCATTTTTTAGACACCTTTTAGCCATATTACTCGCTGCTGCAATTATGCTCGATTCTTCTACGCAGAATGGTATTAGGTATGGCTTCCCATCTATAACAAAGTTAGTTGCTACACCGACAGGAAGAGACATTGTCCCGATTACATTCTCGATCATCCTGTCAGCAGCAAGCTCGTCAAGTTCACCCGTTTTTGATAATGCTGAGATTTCATCTTGTGATAAATTAGATAATTCCGCAACCTTAGCACGTCTATCTTCAACAGATAGTTTGTAGAACCCTGGAAGTCTACTATCGTCAACTGGCATTATGCTTCCTCTGTTAACTCCCAAGGGATGCTTGTTGATGAATGAACCGACGATTTAACGTAATAACTAACGCGTTAATTATATGTTAACTAAACGTTAATTAAATACAAATCAGATGCTTCGTATAACAATTTACGCGTCTTAACAGGTCTCAAAAGCGCTTCACTTTAGTGAAACATCATATAGTCTCTAAAATTAGATGTGATTATGACAGAAGAATTCCCTGTTTTGGGTTTACCTGCATTGAGGGAGAATCCATTCAAAGCTCGACCGCTTGAACCAGGACAATCAAAACTTCTTGTTGCAAGAGATCAGATAAGTGCGAGGTGGGCAAGATTCTTGAGGAATAGAACTCCAAGGTTGATATTGCTTATTGGAGAGAGAGGCTCTGGGCGCTCGTCACTTATGAGATGCTTGTCTTCCGAGACTACAAAGAGTGTTCATCTCGACATGTTTCCAACAGAAAATCACTCACACAGCATCCTTAACGAATTATTTGTTTCTTTAATAGGATTTGATGTTCCTTCCAGCACTCAAGAAATAGCATCTAGATTAGTATCTTTTACTGAAAATCTAGAAGGGCCAATACCGCTAATTTCTCTAGACTTCCCAAATGTTGATGGGGGGCAACTATCTCAGGTTATATCAAATTTAATATCTCCAATAGAGCGCCTAAACGCAGTAGTTGTAATATCACTCTCAACAGAACAAAGAGCCCAGTGGCCTACAACTTTAGTAGATAGGTTTGACCATGATGATATTATATTGCCTATGGAGCACCATGATGTCAAAAAATTGTGTGAATCAAGAATCGCAATTGCTTCAAAATTGGGATGGGAAATGCCTGATGAGGCGGTTGAATATGTAATGGAAAAGACAAATGGGTCTCCGTATAAGGTAATGCGCCTTCTGAGGGCTATCGTTGATGAGGAAAGAGCAAACCCTCGCAAGATTAAGTATGTTGAATCACTTGAAACCCCTGAATTTAAAGAAGTTGAAGATATAGAAGAAGAGATTTATTCAAACGAACCTGATAACGCAAAAGAGGTTTTTGACAATGGATTCGATTTAAATTTAGATAGTCTAGAAATGCCAACGAGTGACTTCCAAATTAATCCAAAGCCAGTTCCATCTATGGGGGGATTCGGGGCACTTGTAGCAAGAAATCGTCAGAATAAAGGAATGGCACCTCGTTTTGAAAAAAATGAAGTCGACCAAGGAAATCCAGAAAGTTTAGTTGGAGATCCAAACCAATTGTGGATTGCAGATGATCCAAATGCTACTCTTATACAGTCTGTCCAAGAAACCATAGAAATCGAGGAAAATTATGTAACAGATGAGCATGATATTTCTCATGAGGAAGTTGAGAAAGTACAATCCAGTGGTGATGTTGAAGGTTTGTTCTCGCAACTTTTGGACGCTATCGGTGTTCCAAACGGTTTAGGTTTAGCAGACTTACTTTCAGCCCTCCGTAGGCCAGTTATTGGGACGAGAGATAGTAGTCCACTAGATGTTCAAACTCTTAGGAATCTTTCAAGAGGAGAAGCAATTCTGGTAGAGGTTGCATCTGAACGAGAAATATCTCCATCCGATGCTCGGTTACAAGATAGGTTAAAGATAGGAAGACCTAGAATGTCACAGATGTGTAATCGGCTCTATAGGAGCGGAATACTTTCAGTGCAGCAAAAAGGAAGATCTAGAATGTTCAGATTGACAAACGATGCAAGGGCTCAATTGGTTGCATGGGGAATGATGGAGGCGAGCATATGACTTGGACTGTGGCCAGATCATGGCAAGCACCTAGCATTATTTCTAATGCGACTAGAGTAGGCAATTACTTACTAGTAGCTCATGGTCTTGAATTAGTTCTTTTAGATGATGAGTTGGAGCAGAGGTGGAACAAGAAACTACCGTTTAGAGTTCATGCTGCTGCGCATGATTCTGGAAAAATTGGTGTCTTGTACGGACACGGATTTCATTTGCTGAAGGCCAGTGATGGTTCTCAATTAGGGGAGGGAAGATCAACTCAAGGAGGCTTTAGCGATATCTTACCTCGACCAGGAGGTGGATGGGTTGTGTCATGTAGAAAAGGTCAATTGCATGTTTTCAACCAAGATGGTAGAGGATTGAAACGATTTGAAGTTGGAGGTGTTAGACGCTTAGTTGGGTGGTTTGACCGAGAACATCTATTGTGGCAAGATGAGGATGGAAAACTTCGGTGTGCAAGGTTAGCTAGGGAGGATTCGCAAAGGCTGCTTGAAGACAGAGTTTGGTCATGGGTTAGCAAGATGTCTGGTGGAAGATTACTCATGCAGAGTGCAGATGGAATGCTTTGGGAGGGTTCACCACACCCTTATGGCTGGGATAGCTTAGATACCATCGACACTAGGTCACTAGAACCATTATCCGCACATAGAGCAGGTGACGGATGGTGGGTTCTATCGATCGAAGGTAGCCTCACATCAATGACAGAAGATGTCGATATTGAGTCAATAAATACCGATTTAGGTGAGAACCTTGTTGGTTTAGCCGCAGATACAATGGCAACTGTAAGGCGGGACGGGATGGTCAGAATTTGGCAATCTCCAGATATGGCAGAACTAAGAAGAGTTGAAATGCAAAAAATGGTTGCTGAGGCGAAGGCTGCTAGTGATTGGGAAGAGCGAAGACAAATTTTCAAGCGAGCCTGTGATGCTGAGGAACAAGGAAGAATATCACTTGCAATCGGTTTGTATGAATCACTTGGAAGGTCTAGCGACGTAAATCGATTGATGAAAAGGCAGAGAGGGAATTGAATGGAGATAAATAATAAATTATCCAAAGAAAAGGTTGAGCATTACCTAAACCTAACAAAAAAAGCTAGGGAAAAAGCGACTCCAATTCCAGAAGAAGGCAGCAGCGACTGGGAAAAACTAGAAATTATGCTCAAAATGGCAGATGACTATTCTAGCGATGCTCAATTTTTCATGGAAAATGGTGATTATGTCAGGGCATTTGGTGCAATAAACTATGCGCATGCTTGGATAGATGCAGGCGTTAGGTTAAGATTGCTAGATGGCCATGGAGACGACCAATTATTCACTCTTCCATGATAGGTCAATCTCTCTAATATTATGACATAACATATCTTAGGTGGCTTCTACCAATTACTTCAATCCACGGAAGACTAGCTCTAGAAAGCCGTCTTTTAAGTTCAGTATCAACGGTAAGAATTGGAAATTTGTTATTAGAGGCTACCGCAAATAATTGGTCGTCTGTATGTTTCCCAGCTTCAATAGGGGTGTCCAATAGAATAGATTTTTTCAACAGCATTGGAATCATCAGGTTAATTCCATCAATTTCTCTTAACTCGTCTAAAACCCTAGGTATAATTGCTAATTGTTTGATTCCAGAACATTCTAGTAGAGCTTTGTCAATATTCAGATTTGATTCAATTACAGCAACCCATCCACAAGTGTCAACAAGGACGCATTGCATGGCAATCACTGGATCGTTCCATGACCTATCAGTCTCCACCTTGCGCCAACACGTCTCGATATCGATATTCTCTGTCCTTTATCTGCACAAATTGGTAGTCTGAGGTTCAATGTAGCGCTTTCTTTTTTGGGGTTTGAAACTACTCCAACACTTGTTGCAGTTGCAACATTAACCATCAACATCTCATTGGACCGAAGTGGCATTATTTGACTAGGTTCCTCTCCTTCTCCTGAAACCATATTTTTCATGAGTTTCAATGAAATATCAACCTTATCTCTGACCTCTGGCAGTTCTCCGACTCTAGCGACAACTTGTCCAGAGAGATTATCCGATGTGGTCAGGGCAGGATCTAGAGGAGTTGCCATTCCACACAAACCGCCGGCATGCATACTGTCAAGGTTTAATCCTCCACCTTGCATGCTTGAGACCTTTGTCTTGATTGGCTCGTAATGTACTTTGTTTCCTTTTTCTATCTTCTTACCAGGTCCAATCAATACCTCATCATCGATATTGAATTCCCCTTCAACAATACTTCCTCCGATTACTCCACCTCGAAGTTTTGTTGGCCGTGTGCCGGGTTTGTTAATGTCGAAAGAGCGAGCGACGTGCATGATAGCCCTTTTGTCTTTAGACCTGTCAGGGGTTGTTATGGTTGCTTCTATAGCCTGAATTAATATATCCAGATTCACATCGTGATGTGCAGAAACGGGGATTATAGGAGCCTTTTCAACAATCGTGCCTTTTACAAATTCCTTTATTTCTTTATATGACTCAACCGCTCTTTCTTTCGTAACAAGATCGATTTTATTTTGGACAATAACGATGTTCTCTATGCCTGCAATCTCGAGAGCCATCAGGTGCTCTCGTGTTTGTGGTTGAGGACAGGAGTCATTGGCTGCTATCATTAGCATCGCACCGTCCATTATACTTGCACCAGTGATCATGATTGCCATAAGTGTCTCATGACCCGGGGCGTCTACAAATGAAACCACTCTTTGTAGTTCTGTGGCATCATCATTTCCACCGCCCGGTCTTTTGCCGGTGGCATAATATTCTCCCTTATCGGTCTTGTAAAATGCGGTGTCGGCATAACCAAGTTTTATGGATATACCTCTCTTTCTTTCCTCTGAATGAGTATCCGTCCATATGCCTGATAATGCTTGAGTCAATGTCGTTTTCCCATGGTCAACGTGTCCTACTAGTCCAATATTCACTTCTGGTTGTTTGGGAAGCTTGCGTGCCATGCTCCCTAACCTCCTAAAACCTCAAACCAGTTCTGATGCTTCAGTCACTGCTCTCCTCGATTGACCCAAGAATATCTCCTAGGCTTTTGTTGGCAGCTTCCACGACTTTGAGATTTATTTGTCTTGTATCTTGAGTAATGGTATTTCCTCGGAAGTTCCTGCGTTTCCTCATCCCATCAGGTTTGTATCGGAATCTTTTCTTTTCCCCGCCCTTTGATTTGAAAACTAGTGAATGGCCTTTGAACCCAGTAGATGCAGTCACTAAAACGGATTGTCGATTACCTCCGCTTAGATCGCTCCGCATTGGAGTTCCTGTTTTGTCAGAGCCACCGGTGATTTCTAACTTATAGCCAGCTAGAGTCTGCTCTCCCTCTCCAACGAAAATTCCGTCAACCAAATCTCCTATTCGCTTTCCTAGGAATTGTGATAGATTATTCCCACTGATTGTCATGTTGTAGGAACGTCCACCGTTGTCTGGATTTGTGTCATTGACCACTGCGATAAACGTTGTCTCTGCCATATTATCAACTCTTGAGCGGCTTTGCGACTTAAGCAGGGTATTTATGCCCTTTTATCATCAAAAAATCAATCTAACGACGTATTTTAGTCGGAATCAGCGTTTCGAGCCTGCGTGCAACATCGCTGGGAAGCATATGAGGCATCGAAATATGTTGAGTTCTGCCTCGACCAACCTCAGCTTTTGCAGTTCTTGTCACAATGATATCTTCTTGTGCCAATCTTTTCAGGTGTTTCCAGAGCGTAGTGTGACCTTTTGGAGATTCATCGAACTCTTCGCATACCACATGATACAGTTTTTCTGCTATACCGCTTGTAACACTTTCCTGCTTCTTTAATCTCCTACATAGACCTAACAAGATGAGCATTGCATGAACGGGTATATCGTCAATGTTCATCGAATCGACATTGTTTGGCATGGTGATAACAGTCCTTTGAACATCTTTGGGTTCAATAATGGATCTACCTGATGATTCAGCACGCTTTGCAGCACCTTCTAGAAGTTCAATTGACTGCCTAGCATCTCCAGAGGGAGCAGCAGCCTGAGCCACTAATTCTAGAATTTCATCAGGACACGTTCCGGTGACTAAACCTAAATCTCTTCTCTGAGAAATTATTTGAAAAAGTCCGTTTTCATCATATGGAGGTATTCTGATATGATTTGAGCGCCCAACTCTTGACAACACCGCATTTTCTAGCAAATCCAAGATCTGCTCCTGACTTACTAGTATTGTTGAGAGCGTTCCAGTTCCATCTCTATCTTCATCAATTCGCATCAATTTGTAAATTATGTCATCTCCCGACCTTCTCAGCAGGTGGTCTACTTCATCTAAAATTACTATTAAGTGAGAATTACTGTTGCTAAGCATCCTTCTTAAACTTGTTAGAAGTTCTCCAACTCCAAGGCCTCTGTCTGGGTGTCCAGGGTCCAAATCTTGGACTATTTTTTGCATCACCCGGGACGGAGTTGCAGCATTTCTGCAGTTAACGTGCACGTGCCGAATATTCCTTTTGTCGGCCAGATGTCGAATAACATCTTTACAGAAACGCTTTGCTAACGCAGTTTTGCCAGATCCTACTGGGCCGGTAATTACAGCTCTTGCAGTTCCTTCTGGGTGACTGATACTGCCAAAGATAGACGCCAATTCCTTTTGTAATTCTTCTCTTCCAACAAGGATATCTGGTATAAAATCAAAGCCAAAAACCTCGGGATTGTTAAGCACGAGGCCAGCACCGATTCGGTCTAGATAGGAACTCATGACTACAAAGGGTCATCGTCTATGGTTATTGAACTTTCAATAAGAAATTATCATGCAGATATCTCATAGGTAGTAATGTCGCAGATCGAGAGAGAAAAAATAGACTGATTTTCATTGTCAAAATCACAATAAACAACGATGAGCAATAGGCACTATGATTCTGCGAAATCAGTGTATCTGATCAAACTTGTATCCATTTTCCCACTTCTTTTCGCCTAAAACAACTTGCAATTCGTATGGGGTGAGCATAGGTTTCGCATATTTTACCGCATCATCGATTGCGATTCTAGGGCATGCGGTATTGACAAAAACATCCACAGGGTAGAAATCAATTAATTCTGGTCCAATATGTTCCATAGCGAGTAAGAAACCTTTCTTGCCATGCTTCTCAAGCTTTCTTTTCATACGAAGAGCCAAATTGCGTCGCATTTGGCCAGGTTTGGCACCAATTAGTATTCCAAATCTATCTTTATCCATTGAGGACATAATCAATCCAGACCGTTGTCTTAGGATTCGTTCAATCCTTTCTCTACCCATCTCTTTGGCATCTCCAGAATATGGGTCTAACATGGCCAGAGGCTTACCTGTGTGCAATACAAGACCGATTGGATGGAAATCTCCACTCCCAAGGAACACGTAGTGTCCGACAGTTGGATCATCTCCTGAGTAATTGCATCCCAGCACCTGCCCGGGCAGTGTTAGTCTAGCTCCTCCAACTGGTATTGTGACATCAAATCCTGCGTCTTCGAAGTGTTTTTTGAATGTAGGCAGTAGGTGCAGGTGTTGTATGCTGCCCACCAATCCCAGTTTTGTATCAGTGAGCGGTGCAACTCTTCCCACCATATCTTCGAATTTGTCAATAGCTTCAAGTTCTGACAAGACCGGTCCAGATGCTCCGTTTAGACGACTTCTAGCAATCTCTCGGTGTGCGTGTAAGTATGGAAGAACGGGGGCAATCTCAGGACTTCCATGGTAAGTCACAGGGATAAATTGAGTTGCCATTCCTGAATCAATATTCATCTGTGAGTGGCCCATGTGTGCTACTAATTCGACTCCTATATTCTGCATCTTGTCATGAACTAAATCACAGGCACCGTAGCATGGGTCTGCTGACAAAACAACCCTTGCTGAGGTCTCTGTTTCGATTTCATCCATCATTTCTAAAGCCTGCATCTTTAACCCTTCAGGTACTTGCAAGGCAATCAGCTTCAGGTCGTTTTGCTTGATTCTTTCAACGAGGTCGTCAAGTTGAAAGTCATGTCTGTCAAGGTCCAAGCATACTCACCTCATCGTTTATGGTCCTAACTGGGGCTTCATCCATCTATTAATATGGGTTTGGCCTCACAAGTGCTTTGAACAATCATCCCTCTGCTAAAAAGTCGACATACTCATCAGGTTCGAGCAAATTTTCCATGTCCACGTCGTGCGGGTTGAGTATGATAATCCAACCTAGATCGTATGGTGAGTCGTTCACTAAATCGGGATTAATCTCAACTTCACCGTTGACTTCAGCTATTTCGCCTGCGAAAGGGCTTGGGAATGTGAATTTCTCTTCTGCGGTCCAAATGGAGAATAGATTCTGCTCTTCATCTACCTCAGTTTCAGCATGCGGAAGGATAATTCTGAGTACTTCGCCAATGTCTGCAGCAAGAAAATCAGAGATGCCAATTACTAAGCGGTCGTCCTTTTCTTGATACCAAAGATGGTCTCTTGAATACTTTCGGCTGTGTGCTATTCCAAATTCCATGACTTCATCATCCATGGTCTTTACCCGGGTCCCCGTGATACAAGTAATATATGAACGCACTGTTAATCATGAATTAACAATAGGTATCCATAAAATGCTTCAACCATTTGGGTGTGTTCATGCGCTTTGAAGAGACGGAAGAGCAACAGATGATTCGCGAGATGGTAAGAGACTTTGCTGAATCAGTTTTACCTGAAACTATCGAGCATAGAGACGCCAATCAGGTTCCTCCTGCAGAGGAATGGGAGCAATTTTTGGAGTATGGATTACAAGGGATTGCGATTCCGGAGGAATATGGCGGCAACCCGGTTGATGATATTTCAGAGGCGATTATAATTGAAGAGCTCGCAAGAGTAGACCCTTCCTTCTCGGTGATGTTCTGTGTTCACGTCGGTCTATGTTCAAAAACCATAGCATTGCACGGTAATGAAGAACAAAAGAAAAAGTATCTGACTAGACTTGCAGCAGGTGAAGTTGGTGCTTACTCACTTTCTGAAGCAGGTGCTGGAACGGACGCAGCTGCAATGGTCTGTAAAGCGAAACTTTCTGACGACGGTAAACATTACATCCTTAATGGAGAGAAAATGTGGGTCACTAACGGATCGCAAGCTCAAATTTACGTTCTATTCGCAAAGGATGTCGATCATCCAGATTACGGCGTCAAAAGGCATGGTGGCTCAACCGCATTTATTGTAGAGCAATCTTTTGAAGGTTTCACTGTCGGAAAGAAAGAGGATAAATTAGGAATAAGGTCTTCCGATACATGCACTTTGGTATTAGAGAATTGCAAGGTTCCAGTTGAAAATGTCTTGAAAGGGTCCGGAAAAGGGTTTGCGATTGCCATGAATGCTCTAGATAACTCAAGAATAGGTATTGCAGCACAGGCTCTAGGTATATCTCAGGGAGCCTATGAAGCCGCTTTGAAGTATTCACATGAAAGAGAAGCATTCGGGAAACCAATTGCAAATCATCAAATGATAACCTCGTACCTTGCCGACATGGCAACTAGGATAGATGCATCTAGATTACTCGTATACAAGGCATCATGGGCTAAAGAAGAACATTATGAAAATGGAGGGCCAAGACACACAAAAGAAGCTAGTATGGCAAAATTATATGCTGGCGATACTGCGATGTGGGTCACAGAAAAAGCAATTCAAGTCTTAGGTGGATATGGATATACAAAAGAATTCCCGGTTGAGAGATTCTTCCGTGACGCTAAGATTACTCAGATATATGAAGGAACACAAGAAGTCCAAAGAATCGTCATAGCTAGAGCAATTCAACCATGACTTGGTTTTGTGATAGAACCCATTAGCAACAGCTCAATTTAAGCCGTCTCTAATCCAGTTGATAATCTGGTTATATTTGGAGTCAGTATTGTAAGGCAAATGGTGATCAGCAGTTTGGCTATGAACATCCAAAGAGTTCGAAAACTTCTGAGCCAAAGCAGGCGCAAGGTCTTTGAAATTAACGTCATTTTCTCCTGAAAATACCATCGCTGGAACAGTGAAAGGTGCGACTTCGTTAATTGTGTCAATAAGCCCTTCGTGAGTTGTAGGAAGGTATCCATTATACATCATAACTCGATTGAAAGTGTTGTCTGTATTAGCAAGATATACCGGTATCATTGCAGCACCTTGAGAATAGCCCAATATTGCATAGAAAGGCCCTTGTTCTTCGACTATTTGGTCCAAATAACTGATTGACCTATCTGCCCAGTTTCTGTCTGTTGTTGGCTCTCCTTTACCTCCAGGTGGGTCTTTAATCCAGACATTGTTGCTTTCAGGTGTGCTTGCAAATACGAATTCAAACTCGCTCAAAGTATTCATCAAGTGTTGCATACCTTGTTGGTTCCTAAGGCCGTTTGCAGTTTCGCCTCCTCCGTGGAGTGCTAGAATCTTCAACGGCTGCTGAGGACCTATTTGGGAATCAGAGCATCCTACTGCATTTACCTGTTCACCGATAGGGGTCTCAGGACATTCATCCAAATTATTTGAAACTCCATCACTATCGTCGTCTTTTTGCGACTCTGCGCATCCTTGTGTATCAATGGCTTCGTTTTCGGGGGTGTTAGGGCATAGGTCTAAATCGTTAGTTAATCCATCATTATCATCGTCTTTTTGAGATTCAGAACATCCGTTATTATCAACAGACTTTCCTAGTTGGGTCATCGGACAAATATCCATGTCATTCATTATTCCATCATCGTCGTCGTCGGTTTCAGAATCCGAACACCCAGTTGAATACACTGGTTCTCCCTCTGGTGTGGAAGGGCAATCATCGACATCGTCCAGCACAGCATCACCATCCAGGTCTCCAACTGGCTCTGGTGGCATTGGTAGCGTGACATCCACCGAGACTTCAGATATAGTAAACATACCGCAGGTTACGAAAAGTAAGCCATCAGTGTTATGTGTTGATGTGTCGATTGTCAATGCATAAAGTCCTATCGAACTGATATCTTCTGCTGTGACAAACATTGCTGGATTTTGTCCATCGGGGCGATATTCAAGATTACAGGTCTGAGGATAATTATGTAAAATTACGCCTCTTAAAGTTCCAATACTTTCATTCTGTGCAGGCTCTTCCCATGTGAACGTTATGTTAGCTTCTGGCTCGACTGGCTTGACGATTTCTATTGAGGATGTAACTGAGTTACTTTGACTTCCTAATTCATCATATGCCTTAGCATCGATAATCCAAATTCCCGGATCTGATAGAGGAGTTTCTATGGTCCACAATCCTGAATTATCAAGGGAAATATTGTATGAGATTACAGGATTGATTTGATCATCTAAAATATTTATGAAAACATTAGAAGATTCAAGGTTTTCATCATATACGAATCCTTCTATTGTTGCGTTATTACCATTCCATAAGTGTTTGAATGAATCACTTAAAACGAGCTTTGGAGGATTGTTTTCATCTTCTTTTTCGACTATTTCTTGTATGGGCTCCTCATTATCCGTATTATCAGATTCAGTTAGAACAAATACGGTTGCTCCGGAACCTGCCATCAGAAAAACGACAAATAGACTTAGACCCAATGTCCTGCCATCCATGCCCCCTAGGAAATTATCAAATGTTATAATCGTAATTGAGAGATGATTTAGAAATTAGAAATGATTTGCGAGACATTTGCTACCTCGAATATCATTCCATATGTGGTTTTATTTTATAGGATGGTTCAGCTTGAAGTATTATAACAGGTGATTTAGATATTTGACAGAAATGGGTTTTTGGAAGAGTTTTCTCACTTAGAAATTCCAATAGTTCATTCACTAGTAGTTCGGTTTTTTACAGAATCAAACAATATATC
>CESW01031287.1_pt1 | contig 59061 bp, 48 predicted proteins | sample 531171 | NCBI WGS metagenome assembly CESW01 (sample SAMEA2621859, study PRJEB7988) | marine metagenome | biome: marine biome (ENVO:00000447); feature: surface water layer (ENVO:00002042); material: "saline water (ENVO:00002010), including plankton (ENVO:xxxxxxxx)" | depth 5 m
AAGGCTTGATCGAGAATTGGTTGCGGAACCTGCAGCCGCCATTGGTAAGGGCGAAGTGATTGCCGCGGGTGTCAGCGAAAAATTGGATGAGGTTCGAAAATTGGCCTTTCACAGTCAAGAGGCGCTCGATGCCATCCGTGATCGTGAGGCAGCTGCCACAGGCATAAGTGGGCTAAAAATTGCCTTCAACAATGTTTTTGGGTATTACCTCGAAGTCCGCAATGCACACAAAGACAAGGTGCCCTCGGATTGGATTCGAAAACAAACCCTGACACAAGCGGAGCGCTACATCACCCAAGAATTGAAGGAATTAGAAGCACAAATACTCAATGCCAAGGAACAAGCCGAATCCCTCGAATTGACTGCATTTGCTGCTTTGGTGGCTGCCTGCGTCGCCGAAGTGGCTTCACTGATGGCGAATGCGAAGGCACTCGCCTTGTTGGACATGCTCGCAAGTCATGCCGAAACTGCCACAGAATTGTCCTACACCCGACCCCGAATGAGAGAGTCGCAGGGAATTCAAATTTCTGAAGGCCGACACCCTGTCATTGAGAGGCAACTTCCACCCGGAGAGACTTATGTCCCCAACGACATTCAACTTGATCCAGAAACACGCCAAATCTTAATGGTGACGGGCCCCAACATGTCAGGCAAGAGTGCCTTGTTGCGTCAAACAGCTTTGATTTCGTTAATGGCTCAAGCTGGCTCTTTCGTTCCTGCCAAGGCCGCAGACTTGGGAATCCTTGATCGCATTTTCACCAGAGTTGGGGCCTCAGATAACATCAGCAGTGGCGAATCGACTTTCATGGTCGAAATGAATGAAACTGCTGCCATTTTGAACAACCTGACCCCTCGTAGCCTCGTCTTGCTTGACGAGATTGGCAGGGGAACGAGCACCTATGACGGCGTCAGTATTGCGTGGGCCATCGCAGAACACCTGCACGAATCAAGACAGGCACATCCTTTAACCTTGTTTGCCACGCATTATCACGAACTCAATGACATGAGCCAACGTTTTTCCCGAATTGTGAACGTCAATGTCAGCGTCCAAGAAGTCAATGGGAAAATTGTCTTCCTTCGAAAACTTGCCCAAGGTGGATCAAACCACAGCTTTGGCATTCACGTCGCCCAACTCGCAGGTATGCCCCGTTCGTTGGTCCGTCGGGCAAGAGAAGTTTTGACCACGCTTGAGGAAGCGCGCAGCTCAGCATCCACGAATTCCTCGCTCGATTTGTCAGACTTGGGCGCCTCCGAAGGAATACAAATGAGCTTCTTTCAACTCGATGACCCGTCAGTGGAGGCCATTCGTGACCAAATCATGGAGGTAGACATAGATCACCTCACCCCCGTACAGGCTCTAATGAAACTGCACGAAATCAAGTCTACTTTGACTGGAAAAGCTTCCACGGAAGGAGTCAAGCTGTAACAGCTTCAAAATACTAAATCGCTGCAGCCAAGAGGTCGAGAGGCTTCCAAGGCAAGTTGCGCTCCGCCGCGATTTCTTCATGTGTAAGAGTGCCGTTGAACATGTACACGCCAGTCGCAATGAGGTTGTGGTCTTTGATGGCGGGAACAACCCCTCCTTCTCCGGCGACTCCCAAAAGCATCGGGGCGAAAATGTTACTCAACGCCTTGCTCGCAGTTCGTGAAACGCGGGACGGGATGTTGGGGACACAATAATGAATCACGCCGCACTCAATGAAGGTCGGGCGCTCGTGACTCGTCAATCGAGAAGTTTCAAAAACACCACCGCGATCAATGCTTACATCCACCACAATTGAGCGTTCCCGCATCCCTGCAATCATCGGCTCACTCACCAACATTGGTGCACGTGGACCAGACCCCCGAACGGCGCCAATGGCCACATCTGCTGTTCGCAGTGCTTCCTCCAAAACTGATGGCTGCAACGTAGAAGTCCAAAGCCTTTGGCCCACAGCATTTTGGAGTCGAATCAGACGGTGCACTGAGTTGTCAAAAACTTTGACACTTGCTCCCAAACCCAGGGCAGATCTCGTGGCGTATTCACCCACCGTACCCGCACCGAGAATCACAACCTCACTCGGGCGAACGCCGCTGACGCCTCCAAGCATGTTGCCTTGACCGCTGTTGCTTGCCATCAACTCTCCAGCCAACAAAATGGACGTATTACCCGCAATTTCACCCATCGCCCTCACCAGTGGCTGAATGCCATTTTCGTTTTGAACAAAGTCCCATGCGATGGCTGTGGCTTTTTTGGCACTGAGCGCTTCGAGCAAACCATCATGCTGAATGCTCAACTGAAGCGCACTAATCAATGTCTGACGCATGCCCATCAACTCGACTTCCTCAAGGGATGGCGGTTCTACTTTCAAGACGACATTCGCCTGAAATACTTGGCGTCGGTCATAAACAATCCTCGCCCCAGATTCGCTGTAATCGTTGTCAGAGAATTGAGCCTCGGCACCGGCTTGCGTTTCTACGAGAACTTGGTGACCATGAGCTACAAGCAGTGCTACGGCTTCGGGCACCAACGCAACCCTTTTTTCTTGAAGACTCGTCTCAGCAGGAATGCCGATTGTGAGCTCAGCTTGACCTTTTTTAGCCTGCAACAGCTCTTCTTGCGGAAGAAGTGATGCCTCTCTGGCGAGTGCTTTGATGGCTTTACGTCCTGAATCCATTCGGGCCCAAAATAGCCAAGCGGAAGAGAATCAACCGCGCAACTGCGATAAAATGCATGTTCGGCTCTGGTTATCCTCCACTTGAATTTCAATCAACCAGGCATCTTCAGGCATCAATCCAGGGATTCGCTCTGGCCATTCTACAAGATTCAGCGCGTCATCAGCTAGCATTTCAGCGATGCCCGAACGCTCAGCCTCATCTTCATCCTCAACACGATAAAGATCCATGTGTCGCACCTCCTGCACGTATCCTTGGTGATGAATTGCATGATGATGCACCAGGCCAAACGTCGGGCTTGCTCCCTCCTCTGTGGCACCCCAGCCCTTGAGCAGCTGCCTGACCATGGTGGTTTTTCCTGCTCCCATGGCGCCATGAATGGCCACCACACCTGACTGAGGTAAGAGTTTTCCGAGTTCTTGGGCTACTTCAGGGAGGAAGCTTAAATCAACCATGCACCAACGCTTGATTTCAATCAGAGCCGCCATCTCAACTTCCCTTGGGATCCAAGATGACCCACGGAACAATCATTTCCTCCATGCTGATTCCTCCGTGCTGGAAAGTGTCACGAAAAGTTTTGGTGTACTTCGCCGCATTGTTGGGATAGACCAAAAAATCTTTGCCCTTTCCAAAAATATAACTGCTCGACACGTTTGGCCGGGGCAAACCAACGTTCTCCGGGTTTCTGATTTCCATGACTTCATCCGAATTGTAGCCGAGGTTCTTGCCCACTTTGTACCTGAGGTTGTTGTTCGTTTCGCGATCACCACGGACTTCGACTGGGTGATCGACGCGCATGGTGCCATGGTCCGTCGTGAGAATCATTCGTCCTCCCATGTCAGCCATCGCATCCATCATCTCTTTCAGCGGACTGTGGCGAAACCAAGATTGAGTCAAACTGCGGTAGGCGGCCTCATCATCTGCCAATTCTTTGATGACCTCCATTTCCGATCGCGCATGGCTCAGCATGTCGACAAAGTTGTACACTACAGTGACAACTGACTGTCCTTTTAATTCGTGAAAACGGTCCGCCAAACGCTTTCCTGATTGCAGGTTCGTGATTTTGTGGTAAGAAGTCTTCCCGGTCACACCCAATCGCGAAAATAAGTTTTGCTGCAGTGCCTCTTCATTGGCGTTTTTGGAACCCTGCTCATTTTCCGCAATCCAAAGGTTGGGCAACAAACGTGCGATGTCTCCAGGGGTCATTCCGGCAAACAAGGCGTTTCTGGCATACTGTGTCGCCGTAGGAAGAATGCTGAAATAGGTGGATTCTTCGACCACATTCCACTTGGGTCGCAGTGTGGGTGCAATGCTGCGCCATTGATCCCAACGCAAGTTGTCGATGACAACCAAAAAAACAGGGCGACCTTGCGCGCCTTCGAGCACATCGGGAAGCCACTTGGGCAGGACTTCATGCGAAAGGACAGGCCCTTGCTCGAGGCCCGTCATCCAAGCTTCGTAATGGTCTTCAACAAACCGAACAAACTGATGATTGGCCTCGGCGTGCTGACTGTCGAGAATCTCCAACATGCTTCGATCTCCCGACTCCCCAAGCGTGGCATGCCAATGCATCAATCGTCGGTACACGTCTGACCACTCATCCGCATTCAACCGGCCTCCCAATTTCACAGCCAACTCACGAAACTCTCTCATGTAAGTCGACTGTGCCTGCTCCCCTTCCAATCGCCTGTTGTCGAGGATTTTTTTAACGGATAACAAAATTTGATGAGGATTGACGGGCTTGATCAAATAGTCGCTGATTTTGGATCCAATTGCCTCCTCCATGATCCGTTCTTCCTCGCTTTTGGTGATCATAATCACAGGGATGTCTGGATGATTGTCTTTGATTCGCTGAAGTGTCTCAATCCCGTTCAAACCGGGCATATTTTCATCCAAAAACACAAGATCAAAAGGGCGAGCGCCCACCTCATCCAAAGCTTCTACCCCACTGTTCACTGCGGTTACATCATACCCTTTCTCGTTTAAGAACAAGATGTGTGGTTTGAGCAATTCTATCTCATCATCAGCCCAAAGAATGTGTGGTCTTCCCATTTCAATTCGCATTCAAGTACCAGGCTCTTTTCCGAGCGTCGGCTCGACTTGTATCTTGCGGCGTCTCTCGCCAAGATTCTTGTCAATCGACAAAGTAACGTCGAGACGGGCGACTTCGTATTTGAATGAGCACCCTCAGCAGCAACAAAATTCTCAATGACCCGGTATATGGGTTCGTCACGTTGCGCCACAAAAAGGCGCTCGACCTGATAGACCATCGGTACATGCAGCGGCTCCGTCGCATTTCACAATTGGGGTTGTCCCACCTGGTGTACCCTGGGGCAGTGCACAATCGATTTCATCACGCAGTAGGCTGCATGCATCTCATGCAAGAAGCCATTGACAGCCTCAGAAACAAAGGGGTCGTCATCACCGATGGTGAAGCTGAGGCATCGTGTTTGGCCATTCTTCTGCATGACATTGGCCATGGACCGTTCAGTCATGCCTTGGAACACAGCATCGTCAAGGGCGTGAACCATGAGGACATCAGTGCCCTCATTATGGGAAGGCTAAATGAGGAAATGGGAGGGGCCTTGGATTTGGCCATCGAAATCTTCAATGACCATCACTCCAAACCATTTCTGCATCAATTGGTCAGCAGTCAGCTAGACATGGATCGCCTCGACTACCTCGCACGCGACAGCTTTTACAGTGGTGTAACCGAAGGGAAAGTTGGCAGTGAACGCATTTTAAAAATGCTCAACGTTGTGGGCGGCCAACTGTGTGTCGAAGAAAAGGCCCTCTACTCCATTGAGAAATTCATCGTTGCTAGAAGGCTCATGTATTGGCAAGTTTACCTGCACCGGACCGTCCTGAGTGCCGAGCACATGCTCATGCTTGTGCTCAATCGAGCCAAGCATCTCGCCCGCCAAGGGACACCTGTATTTGCCTCTCCTGCGCTCTCTTTGTTCTTGCACGACGACCTTGATCGGGCCAAATTTTTGGCCAACCCTGACGTCCTCGAGCGATTTTGCGATTTAGACGACAGCGACATTTTTGTGGCCATGAAGTCTTGGCGACAGCACGACGATCGGGTTCTTGCCTTGCTAAGTCAACGCCTGCTCGATCGTGGGTTGTTCCGCATCGAATTGCGACCAGAGCCTTTTTCCGAGGCCGATGTAGCTGAGAGAGTAAAAGCCACCGCAGACGCTCTGGGGTTCTCCATGGAAGAGGCCTCGTTCTTGGTGAGCAATGCCCGAATCGACAACAAGGCCTATGTTCCCCAGGGAATTCACGTGTTGTACAAAGATGGCTCAGTTCGTGATTTCGCAGAAGCAAATGATCACCTGCACATGCAGCTCTTGAGTCGACCAGTCGAAAAGAGCTTCCTATGCTACCCCAAAGAATTGAACGTTCCCACGCGCTCCTATTGAGTCGCTGGCCTCGCTTTTGAGCAGGTCACGAATCCCTCAGTCGGGCGTGATTTCCTCACCCAAGGAGTTGTGGATGTGGTACTCGAGAATTTCCAAATTGGAGTTGGATTCAATGACGAGTTTAATCTCCATCGACTTCTGCCACGCCCGGCGAATTGACTTCCACCAACCTTGGTTGAGGTAGGCTTCAAGCATGGGATGCACCATCAACGTCATGCGCTTCCGATTTTCCCCTTCTGCCAAATACTTCAAAGCAGATTCAATGCGTTCGGTGATGAGGATGCTTGCCTCCACTTTTCCTGAGCCGTGGCATGACGGACATGCATCCTGAGTGGCGACTTCTGCCACATCTCTCACACGTTGTCGCGTCATCTCCATCACACCAAAACGACTGGGAGTTGAAATGTTGTGCTTGGCCTTGTCTCGCTTCATTGCTGCGCGCATGGCGTCAGTCAGTTGCTTGTTATGCTCGCGCTTCGCCATGTCAATGAAATCGATGGCGATGATTCCGCCGATGTCTCTCAATCGAAGCAGCCTGGCAATCTCCTCAACCACATCGAGGTTGGTGATGAGTGCATTTTCTTCTTGACTCGATGCCCCTTTCTTTCTGCCACCACTGTTCACGTCAATGACGTGCATGGCTTCCGTTTGCTCGAGGATGAGGTATGCCCCACTCCTCAAATTCACCTGACGACTGAAGGCCGCCTTGATCTGGCGGTGCAAAGACATACTGTTGAACAAGTCCTTCGCCCGATTCACCTTGACGATGCTTTCTTCACCGCTGCCACTGCCCACCAAAAATTCTTTCACTTCGTCAGCCACACGTGGGTTGTTGACGTGAATTGTTTTGCAATCTGGCGTCATCACGTCACGCATCACAACACTTACCTTGTTCACTTCACCGAGAACCCGTTTGCCCGGTTTGGCTTTCTTCAGGTTTTCGTAGAGCTTTTTCCAACGAGTTACCAGGTCTTCCAAATCGCTGTGCAAATCGGCTGACCCTTTATTTTCCGCTACTGTCCTAACAATGATGCCGAAGCCCGGAGGCTGAATGCTTTGCATGAGGCGTTTCAAACGATTGCGCTCCTTCTCACCTTTGATGCGAGAGGACAAACTCACTTTGTCACTGAACGGCACCAGCACAATGTATCTTCCTGGCAGGCTTACTTCAGCTGTGAGCCTTGGCCCTTTTGTGCTGATGGGCTCCTTTGCGACTTGGACCATCACAAGCTGAGACGCAGACACGTAGTCCTTCATCTTTCCTTTGCGATCGATGTCTTCTTCGCGTTTGAATTGACTGATTTCTGATGTCGGCTGTTTTCCCGACATCACTCGCTTCACCCAGATTTGCTGCGTCTTGAATTGTGGCCCCAAATCAGAGTGATGCAGGAATGCATCTTTGCCGTGACCTACATCTACAAACCCCGCATTCAAACTGGGCATAACCTTCCTAACCCGACCGACATAAATGTCGCCCACAGCATATTGCACGTCTCCCCGATCACGGTGCAGCTCGACGAGCTGGCCGTCTTCGAGAAGTGCAATGTCAACGCCCGCAGACGTCGAATTGATGACGAGTTCAGCGTCCATCACATGAAGTTTCGCAGTATGAGCTCCGATTGAAGAAAAGGCCCATCATCTGCCTCAATTACTTCTTCTTGTGACGGTTCTTTCGAAGACGCTTTTTACGCTTGTGCGTGGCCATTTTGTGACGCTTGCGTTTTTTTCCACTTGGCATGATAGTGATGTTTTAAATGCTCGACCCCGACAACTCGGATTCAAGCCGTTCGATGATGCCTTCCACACTTGCAATGACCGCAGTGTCTTTGGAGAGTGGAAGGTAAGATTTGTATTCAGTCAATGCTTGATCTGGCTTGCCCATCGCCTCAAGACATCGTGCCTTGAAGAAGCGACCATTCACATACATTTCATCTGCGGAAATGCAAAGGTCAAATCCCTGAACTGCGTCCTCAAGGTAGCCCTCCTCCATGTCAAGCATGGCTCGCTCCCAATAGGCTTCCACACGGTCGGGTTGAGCATCAATAACTTGATCAAAGCGCTCTCTGGCTTTGTCCAATTGGCCACTTTGAATGCTAAATCGCCCAAGCCACATGACCGCATCTAAGTTGGGAGGAGACTCATCTGCCAAGGCACGCAACTCAAGAATCCCTTCCATGGGATTCTCTCCGCTGACCTTCGCCACAGCGAGATCGACAGGATCCGTTCCAATCTCTTCGATTGGAACACCTTGCGACACAGGTGGATTTGGAGCAGAAGCTGGTGTCCTGGGCATGCACATGACTCCGACAACGAGTGCAAAGGCGCCCGCGAGAAGGAACAATGTGGATTTAGACACAGTCATCTACTTCTTATTTGACTTTGACATTCACTTTAACATTCTCAACAAAATCCTTACTCGGCTTGAAGGAGGGAATGTTGTGAGCGGGAATTTGAATGGACTTTTTGGCCAAGATGTTGCGACCGGTTTTGGCTGCACGAGTTTTCACAACGAAGCTGCCGAAGCCGCGTAGATAGACGTTTTCTCCGCTTTCCAAATTGTTCCGAACAGCGCGCATAAACGCTTCCACGGTTACTTGTACGTCTCCTTTCTCCATTCCGGTCTGTTCCGAAATTTGGCTTACGATGTCCGCCTTGGTCATAGTCTGGGGGATTACTTGTTAAAAAGGTACTTCAAAAACAACATCCTGGGAGGACGTTTTGAGGGGTGCAAAAATACACGCATACCTTTGAAAACGAAATGAATGACCAAGGTTTTCTGCAAAACACCACAGAACCAAAACGCGCTCGAGTTGCTCAAAAAGCCCTGAAGTCGTGGTATTTAGAGCATGCTCGACCCCTCCCTTGGCGGGAGAAGCCTTCACTTTATGGTACTTGGCTCAGCGAGGTCATGTTGCAACAAACACGTGTAGAGACGGGGATTCCGAAATGGCATGCCTTCCGCGAACGCTTTCCAACGGTCCGCTCTTTGGCCCTTGCGACAGAAGAAGAGGTGATGAAAGCTTGGGAGGGCTTAGGGTATTATCGTCGTGCCAGACTGTTGCACAAAGCGGCAAAGGCAATTCATGAGTCCGGGGACTTTCCCAACACTCACGCCGGTTGGATTGAGCTTCCTGGCATCGGTCCATACACTGCTGCTGCCATCGCATCCATCGGGCTTGGCGAAGCGGTGGCCGCCGTAGATGGCAACGTCCAGCGCGTTGTCGCGCGATGGGGCGGCATTGAACAGCCTGTGGACAGCAAGCCAGGTGCAGCCAAAATTCAAGCCATTGCTGATGCTTGGCTCGACCTCCAAAATCCCGGGGACCACAACCAAGCAGTCATGGAACTCGGCGCACTCGTGTGCTCACCAAAGAAACCCGCATGCGACAATTGCCCCCTCACAAGTACGTGCGACTCTGCTGACAATGCCTCTCTTTGGAGTCGTCTGCCCGTGAAGCAGCCGAAGAAGAAACCAGAGGCATGGAATTTGACCTGGCATGTGGCAACGTTTCTCAATCATGTTGCGATTGAGCAACGTCCAGAGACAGGCATTTGGGCCAAAATGTGGGCATTCTCTGAAACACCTCCACCAGCTTCATTTGCTGAAGCTGGGGACTTATGCAGCCCCGTCAATCACATCCTTACCCACAAACGAATTACGGCCACTTTCAAACACTGGCAAGCCCCGGACTTGAGTACACTGCGAACGCATGCCAAGAATCACGGCGGAGAAGTCGTGACATGGACGGAGTTTGAGCAACGCGCAAGACCAAGACTCTTAACCAAAATTTGGAATGAATTGTGCTCGGAAAAAGGCTAAGGGGAACTGGGCCGAGTGGTGTACCTTCGGAGCATGGCAGGCATCAACAAAGTTATCCTCGTAGGAAATTTGGGACAAAATCCCGAGTTGCGCTACACACCCAACGGCATCGCTGTATGCACATTGCGCATGGCCACTTCGGAATCTTACACGGACCGCGCGTCCGGCGAACGAATCACGAACACCGAATGGCATAACGTTGTGCTGTGGCGAGGTCTCGCGGAAACAGCAGGGAAATATCTGAAGACGGGCTCCCAGTGCTACATCGAAGGGAAACTCAAGACCCGGCAGTGGCAAGACCAACAAGGACAGAATCGTTACACCACGGAAGTCGTGGCAGATGTGATGCAACTCTTGGGACCTTCGCCCAATCGCGAAAATGGAGCCCCTGCGCCAGCCAATCAAGCAACCGATGCCAAGGCCCAGCCCGAGGCCCAGCCTGTCGCCCAGCCCGAGACCCAGCCCGAGGCCCAGCCTGTCGCCCAGCCCTCAGCGCAAAATGCGAAGGAAACGGACGACCTCCCATTTTAATCGAGTGCAACAAGAGTGACCTCTGTGATAACCGCAATGTCCGTGATGGAACATTGGACTAGCCTGCTCGTGGTGGCGATCCTGTTGTTGATTTCCGCCCTGGTATCGGGCTCTGAAGTGGCGTTCTTCAGCTTGTCTCCTAAGACATTAAATGACCTAGAGGAAGAAGAGTCGACACGAGCCCATAATGTACTCAAACTCATGCGCACGCCCAACACGACAGAGGGGCCCCGCAACCTTTTGGGTACCATCCTGGTCGTCAACAATTTGGTCAACATCTCCATCGTGCTCATTGCAACGGTTGTTGCAGAGGACCTATTCCCAAGCGACACCCTCCCAGCTTGGGTCAACACACTCATTCACGTGGTGGGAGTCACATTCTTACTCGTGCTTTTTGGAGAGGTTGTTCCTAAAATTTATGCGACCTCCTTTGGAGTTGAATTGGCAAAATTCACAGCAGCGCCAATCATTTTCTTGCAACGCATACTTCGCCCGGCATGGCTTCCACTGGTGCGGATGGGTCGTTGGTTGGACAACAAATTGGAGCCTCCCATGCGCGAGGTGAGTGTTGAAGATTTGGAGCAGGCCCTTGAGCTTACAGACAATGCGGAGCGATCGGAAGATGAACAGCGTATTCTCGAAGACATCGTCAATTTCGGCTCCAAGGATGCCAAGCAGATCATGACGCCAAGAATGGACATCAGCACATTTGAAAGAAATGACTCTTGGACACATGTCCGGGCTACGATTGTGGCTTCGGGATTCAGTCGAATCCCAGTCCATGAAGGTTCACACGACCAAATTGTGGGAATTCTCCACGTGAAAGATTTGCTGCCCTCCCTTCATCAAGACAACTTGGACTGGACCTCAGTCCTGCGGACCCCCATGTACATTCCCGAGGGCAAAAAAATCGATGACCTTTTGCGGGAATTCCAAGCCAAGAAAGTGCATATGGCCATTGTTGTGGACGAATACGGCGGAACAAGTGGTTTGGTCACCTTGGAGGATGTGCTTGAGGAAATCGTCGGCGACATTGCAGACGAATTTGACGAAGAGGAGGTCATCCACTCCGTGTTGGACGAGTTTACGTTTTTGTTTGAGGCGAAGACGCCTCTGCTCGATGTTTATCGAATTTTAGAGTTGGAGGAGGACAAATGGGAGGCAGCCAAAGGCGAAAGCGACACCTTGGGAGGGTTCATGATTGAACAGTCAGGCCGATTGCTGCGCAAAGGTGAGGTGGTTGAATTTGATGGCGTCAGCTTGGTTGTCGATGCTGGAGACTCGCGACGCATTCACCGCGTGAAAATCATTTTGCCCCCAAACGAAAACATCACTCAAGAAAACAAGCAGGAAGAATGAGTGACTTTCGGTTTTCGATTCGTCACTTGCCTCCATGGACGTGGGTGGCGGGAATCGCTCTCCTCGCAGGAGCCGTTGGGTGGTGGATTCAACCTGAAAAAGTGGGTGTCCCGAAACCTTTGGGCCAAATCCGAATCACTCTCCCCGACACCGGGTCTACCCCCTACTTCAGCCCATGCGCAAGCGCCTTTCGGGTGCCCAACCACGCCAAGATCGAATTGCAACGCACCCAGCAACATGAACTGGGCTGTTGGTACAACATTTTTTTTCCTCGATTCAACGCTCGCCTTCACTGCACGGAAGTCCCGGTCAACGAACGCCTGCCTGCCCTGATGAAAGACGCTGAAGATCTCGTGTTTGGTCACGAGGTTGCCGCGTTGGGCATTCGGAGGCAGGTCCTAGATGTCAAAGGGAAATCAGGAGTGCTGTACGTCTTGGAAGGTCCAGTTGCCGCACCATTGCAGTTCTTCGTCACTGACAGTGTTTCTCATTTCATGCGTGGGTCTTTGTACTTCAACCATGCACCCAATCCTGACAGCACTGCACCAGTATTGGAGCGCATGGAGGCCGATGTTCGTCGAATCATGGAAACACTGGTTTGGTCGTGAAAAACTGGATTCTCGAAGTGGGAAACACTCGAGCCAAATGGGCTTGCTTTGAGTGCATCGGTGACCCCTCAGCACCGCCTCTGAAGGTTCACTCAACTCGTTCTACCGACGTCCAAGTTGCGCCAACATGGCAGCGTGAAGTTCAAGCTGAAGACAGGGTGATGGTCACCGGAAGCGGAGACCTTGGAGATTGGATTCATGCTTTTCCGACGGCGTTTGTCTTGCGGCCTGGCGATCCCATTCCCCTCAACACCAGCGTCACCGAACCCACTGCCCTTGGCCTTGATCGGATTGCAAATGCGTGGGCTGTGATTCACAATTGTTTTACCCAAGCATCAGAGCACCAAGCGTGGATGATCGTCGATGTAGGCACCTGCGTCACCTTGGATGTCGTTCAGAACACAAAACACTTGGGTGGTGTCATTTCGCCAGGCATAAAAATGCGGATGAAAGCCATGGCCGAGGGAACTGCAAAGCTGCCACAACCCAACCTCCTAGAGCAGAACAAACACCCCATGGCCCAAAGCCTTGCCTTGGGCAACAACACAGAGAATGCACTTCTTCGAGGAGGACTCGGAGGTCTATCGGCGGAAATTGAAGGTACGTGGGCGTCACTGAACCAAAAAATCCCGGACATGGGTGTCTTGTTGACTGGCGGGGATGCCCTCCGCTTGGAACTCCGAGACATCCTGCCGACATTCGCCGACGCGCATTTGACCCTCAAGGGGTTTCATGCCATTTTCAAACACCTCTATGGCTGACCGTCAGATTCTTGTTAATGTACTCCGCCCACGCCCTTGGGTGTGTATGACGCTCCTACTCATTCACGCGGCATCGGGTTTTTCGCAGGAAACCGATTTCAGTCCTTTCGCTCGTTTTGGCCTCGGCACAGCTCAGGGCAATTTGACCCCCGCAATTGCATCCATTGGAGGAATTACCTCAGTTTCGACAAGCAACTCGGTGGTGAACGCAGACCAGCCTGCTGCCGCAGCATCAATGCTCAATCCAACTTTTCAAGGTTCAGTGCACGTTCAACGCATGGAACTCGAAGAAGGCAGCCGAACGGCAAATGCCATCACGGGCGGTCCAGGGAATTTTGGCTTGGTCATCAAGCAACCCCGTTCACTGAAAGCCATACAATTGGGTTTGACCCCACTGACCTCCAAAGCCTTCGGCATCCGCAGAAGCATCGCAGATTCGACGTTGGGTGACATCGAAGAATCTTATCTCGGGTCAGGTGGATTGGCCAGAACATACTTGGGCTTGGCTCACGGATGGCGGGGACGCAACTGGCGTGAAGCTGGATCTGCTGACAGCGTTTTGATCACCTCAAGCGGACTGGATTTGGGATTTCAAGTAGACCACTGGTTTGGCGATGCCATCCAAACTTCATCTCTTGACATTGAGGACATGACCTTCCGGGACGTTCGCACTGTTGTATCCTCGCGTCACCGGGCCACGGGTTGGGTTTTGGGTGCAGAAGCTTTCCACATCCTGAAAGCACGTTATGACGAATTCAAACAATTCCGAGGCAGTTGGACGCTAAGGGTGGGATGCACGTGGAGTCCGAAGCGCGACCTGAGTACTGATTTCAGCAGGCTTGTCGAATCCACTTTGATTGTCAATGGCCTCGTGACTGGGATCGATACATCGGCATTTGAGCAAGCCACGCTCACGGGGGGAATCCCCCAAGCTTGGACACTTGGAAGCAGCATTCAGTGGGATGGAGGCCGTGGCAACCGGCTCGGCTTCTATTTCGACCTCAAGCAGCAATCTTGGGGAGAATCAAATCAAGACTTGGCTCACCTGATGGAGGGAGCAGCGCGCTGGGGTGATGCTTCATCTATGTCCATTGGATTGCTTTGGACGCCAGGTAGAAAACCTGGCAAATTAAGTCGCCCCACCTACAGGGCTGGGTACACTCAAGCAACTCTTCCCGTCATTCTTGATTTTGAAGGCCAGGAGGCACGCCCCCTTGAAGAGTGGCGTGTAAGCATGGGCATAAACACACCTTTGAAGGGCAGTCGCAGTGGAAGTCAACTGCATCTTGGCATGGATGTTGGTCAACGCTACACAGATTTGGCTTCAATTCACCGAGAGTTCAGCCTTAGACTTCACGTTGGCGTCACGCTGACGCCTTTCGCAAAGAACCTTTGGCTGACCCCCCGGTTGTACGATTGACCTCTCAACTTTGACCAACGATTGAACCTGAAAATTTAAAACCATGAAGGCCCTACAAATCCTTTTTTCCATTTTGGCAGTCCTGTTGGCAACCAGTGTGAGTTTGGCCCAAGACGAACGCTATGGAAACACCCCAGAACAGCAACTGAATTGCAAAGAAGCTTTGAGCGTATACAAGTCGTACAAAAAGCAAAAAAACTACGATGAAGCTTACATTCAATGGAGAAAAGCTTGTGAGGTTTGCCCAGAAACTGCGAGCGAAGGGTTGTATGCCGATGGCGCCTCATTCATTGGAAAGGAAATCAAAAAAGTAGAAGATGAAGACCCTCGCAAGGCGGTCTTGATTGACAGCCTGCTCTACATGCACGACAAGCGCATGGAACTTTACCCGAGCACGAAGCGAAGCCCAAACAACCGCTGTGAAGTTCTCGGCCGAAAAGCCTCAGATTTTTACAAGTACAACAGGGACGAGCACCTCGCTGCTTACAACATGTTCAAAGAGAGCGTCGATTGTTTGCGTGATCAATCCTCTGCGACCACCCTTTACCAATATTACACCGCGAGCTTTTATACGATGAAGCGAGCAATGAAAGGAGATACAGTTGCTCAAGCGAACATGCGAGCCCAAATGTTGACCGACTACTTGGCTTTGACAGACTATGTGAAAGCCGGAATCGAACGCGCAAAGGAAAAGGGAAAGGAGCGCGACATCCAGCGCTATGAAAAAGCCAAAGGCAACATCGAAACCGTCTTTGTCGCCATTGCTGACTGTGACGACATGGTTCCAGTGTTGGATGGAGCCATTGATGCCGACCCAGACAACATGGATTTGAAGCAAAAGGTTCTTCGCTTGCTCAACAAAAAAGAGTGCACGGACAATGACCTTTTCCTTCCCGTAGCCACCTCAGTGTACAGCGTCGAACCGTCTGCTCCAGCTGCCTATGCCATTGGCATTGGTTTTGCGAAAGCGAGTCAATTGGATTCGAGCTTCACTTACATGGAAGATGCCGTAAATCGTTGTGGTGATTGTGCGGACAAAGTGACCTACTTGCTGAAGGCAGGACAACTTGCGAGTGCCATGGGCCGCACGACAACTGCGCGATCCTATGCTCGTCAAGTCTTGGATGTGGATGCTGAAAGTGCCGATGCCTACATGCTCATCGGTGACGCCATTGCAGGTGCCTCAAAGGCGTGCGATGACGGCGCACTTGGAGGAAGATCGGTCTTTTGGGTAGCCTCTGATTACTATGCACGCGCGCGACGCATGAGTGAGGAGCTTTCCGAAAAAGCCGACAAAAAAATGTCCAACATGGCCAAACAATTCCCCACGGTTGACGACATCTTTACTTACGGCAAACAAACCGGTGAGTCATTCACGGTTCCCACCAAACCCGGTTGTCCTTGTTCGGGGGAAACCACGACGATTCGCGTGCGTTGATTTCTGCGGGCATCCTTGGCTCTGACCTCGTGCACCCAAAAACCATCTGGGATTTCTCAGTTTTCTTGTCTGTTGCCTCCCTCGCAATTGTAGGATGTGGGCCAACACCACCTGAGGAGACAATCCAAGACATGGCGCGAGATGTTCGTCCTTCTCAGGTGGTGAAAGAAGGTTACTTCGAATACACAGAACTTGGAAGAGTGGTCCAATCCCTTGAAGCAACACAACTGGAGCGTTGGGAATCCACGGGGGACAATCATGAGAATCCTGACGTATGGCACGTTGACGGAGGCTTTACCCTGTTTATTGGCGGCACCAAGACCCGACACAATGCCAAATTGTCAGCCATTCGGGGCACCTATGACGACCAAGCGGGACGACTCGAGGCATGGGAAAATGTGGTTTTGGTGAACGCGGAGGGTGAGCGATTGGAAACAGAGCATTTGATTTGGTCTCACGATTCGGACCTGGTCCGAACCAACCGGCCTGTGGAAATCCAAAGTGCTCAAGGCACCCTGCGTGGACGAGGGCTTACCTCAGATAGCAAATTTGAACGGTATGAGATTCTTGCACCGACCGGAACATTCGATTTAGGCATCCATGAAACGCCCGAAGACCAAATCTGAATCCCCCTTCGTTTGAAAAGTCATCAGGACAATCAAAGCCAATCTTGGCCATACAAAACGGCAAGAGCAGCGGAAATATTTTGGCTCATCGCTTCAATTGGGACCACCGTCTACGTCCTGTATTTGTGGAAGAGTGAAAATTTGACGCGGTGGACGTTGGGTTTGTTCCCATGCATTTCTTGGCTTTGGTATGGCGTCCGGCGTGCATTTCGAATTCGCATGACCAAACGCGAGTGACGCTCTGATGTATCTTTCGAAGAACCTACTTCTCCTTCATGGACCCTGACCCCTCGAGTTCGATTCTAATTCTCTCCCTTTCGCTTCTTGCATCTGCCTTTTTCTCAGGAATGGAAATGGCCTTTGTGTCCTCGAGTCGATTGCAAACGGAGCTCAATGCGCAAACCTCCGTGCGAGGTAAAATCATTGCCGCTCTTTCCAACAAACCGCAACTTTTCATTGCCTGCATGTTGGTCGGCAACAACCTGGCATTGGTCATCTGCGGAATAGAATCGGGGGCGCTCATTGGCGAATGGATTTTTGATGTCTCTGGTTGGCAAGGAGCCCCTCAACCGCTTCTGGTCTTGGCCACTCAAACTGCAATCACGACAGCCGTAGTCCTGGTGCTTGCAGAATTTATGCCCAAATCCTTGTTCCATGCATCGCCAAACGTGTGGCTCAATGTGATGGCTTATCCATTGCTCTTGTTGGTTCTCATACTCGCTCTCCCGGCTGGGTTGGTGATGGTGTTGAGCAAAACCCTTCTTCGCCCATTTGTGGGCGGAGAAATGAAAGTCTCTGCAACCAATCTTGGCGGCAGCGACCTCGATCACTTCCTGAAGGGACTCAGCGGCCGAATGGAGCCTGAGCAAGAATTGGAACACGAACTTCAAATTCTGCAGAATGCTTTGGACTTACCGAGCATTCAAGCCCGCGACAGCATGGTACCACGAAATGAAGTCATCGGCGTAGAAATCGATACCACCGTACAGCGTTTGCAGGAAACATTTGCGCAATCCGGATTTTCCAAACTCGTCGTTTACAAAGAGGATATGGATCACATTGTAGGCTACGTTCACGCCAAAGATTTGTTTGATCGTCCCGAGTCTTTGAAGTCAATTTTGCTCCCCACGTTCGTCATTCCTGAACCGATGGCGGGTGACGAATTGCTCAGGCAATTCCTCAAACGCCGTAGACATCTTGCCGTGGTCGTGGACGAATTTGGGGGCACCGCTGGAATCCTTACCATGGAGGACATCGTTGAAGAATTGCTTGGGGAAATCAAAGATGAGCACGATCAAAATGACGATGTCGAACATCAACTCGGCGACGGCGTATGGAGAGTTCCCGCACGTCGTGAGATTCGAGTGCTGAACGAACTTCATGACTGGAATCTCCCAGAAGCAGATGACTACGACACGCTTGGAGGATTGCTTTTGCATGTGGCAGAAGACATTCCGCAACAGGGCGCCCTCATCGAGCTGGATGGCTTCTCTTTTGTCATTCGTGAAGTCGAAGAAAATCGGATTTCATGGGTCGAATTCACCCCTCCAGACCTAGGATAGAGCCCCAAACTTCGTGAGTTGCCGAGGAAACGTTATCTTCGCAGACCTTAAAAACGCTAAGCGAGAGGACCATGGCAATGATTGAACAAATCCGCAACAGACAAGGACTGTTGCTCGCAATGATCGGAATTGGAATGTTGGGCTTTTTGGTGCCCTATGATGCTGTGTTGGCACTGATGGGTCAAGGCGCCGCGCGCGACGTAGGCAGCGTTGGCGGTGAAAGCATCAGCGCCCTCGACTACCGCATGGAGGTTGACGAGCGCCGCCGACTTGGCTTTTCTGGAGACCAACTGCAAGACGAAGTGTGGGCTGACCTCACCGCGAACATCGTGTTGGACGACACTTACGACGCCCTTGGTTTGGAGGTCACAGACGCGGAATTTCAAGAGATGCTGTTTGGCACTCTTGATTCTCCCTACATGGGGCGAGCGTTCTACAGCAATGGCGAAAACAAAACATTCTGGCAACAGAATTTCGGTGCGATGTTGAACACCGATGAAGGAAAAATGAATTTGTTGAGCTACAAGCGTCTCATCATTGCCAAGCGCAAAAAAGAGAAAATGGACGCTTTGTTGAGTGATGCGCTTTACACGAACAGCATTGAAGGCAAGTACGACTACATCAACACGGAAAAGAAAGCCGAGATCAAGTACGTCGCCAAACTATACAAGAACATCAACGATGACGAAGTAAGTGTGTCTGAAAGTGACGTCAAGCGCTACTACAACGCACACAAAAACGATCCCAAATTTCAACAAACGGAGGGCCGTGACATTTCTTACGTCAAAATTCCCGTCGGGGCCAGCGAGTCCGACATCAAGGGGATGGAGGCTGAGATGGAGGCAATCGCAAAAAATTGGGCTGATGCTGAGGACACCGATGCCTTTGCCACCGAAGCCAATGGTGGACGTGCAGACGTTCGCAACCTCCGACTGGCACAAGTCGAACTTGACGTAAACGAGTCCAAGTTCTTCAGTGAGCCCGTAGGAACAATTGTTGGTCCGTACACCAAGAATGGACAAATGCAACTCGCACAGGTCACCAAGCGCAGCAAGGTGCCGGACGAAGCGGCCAAGTGCCGCCACATTTTGCTCTCAGCAAAGGATGCCAAAAACCAAACTGAAATGGCTGAACTTGGCGAACGTGCTGACAGCCTCAAGCGTGAACTTCGTAATGGTGCGGACTTTGACGATTTGGTTCAACGGTTCAGCGATGATCCTGGTTCGAAAGCCACAGGAGGGGTTTACGACTTTTTCCCTAAGGGACGAATGGTCAAGCCCTTCGAAGATTTTTGCTTTGAAAAGCCCATTGGGGCTTTAGGGTGGGTTGAAACCACCTATGGCGTACACTTAATTGAGGTCCTCGACCGTCGCTCCGAGATTGAAGAGTCCAGTGTGACCTTCATCACCAAAGCCTTGACTGCATCGGCGTCAACAGCGCGTGACGCCTACGCCATGGCGAGCGAATTTGCAATCAATGCAACAGACAAGGAGAGTTTGATGAGTGCAGCAGAAAATGCTGGTTATGCCACAGGCGAAGCAAACAGCATTGCGTCTTCAGCCCGGACCATCGCAGGCATTCGAGATGCTGCTGAAATTGTGTCATGGTCTTACCGCAGTGAAGCCGGAGAAATTTCCAACCCCATTTTGACGTCCGACTTTTACATTGTGGCTCACCTCGACGCCAGCAAGAAATCAGGCGTTCCCACGTTGGACGATGTTCGTGAGGAGATGCGCGAAGGGGCGATGAACAAAGCCAAAGGCGAATTCTACTCGTCAAAAATGGACGGCGCCAACCTCGACGAGGTGGCTGCGGCTGTCGGTGAAACAGTCAAAACTGGTCGCGACCTAAGCATCAAATTCCCAACCGTGCGAGGCAGTGGTGCATCCACAGAACCAAAGGTGGCGGGTGCAGCAATGGCCATTCCAGTTGGAAACATGTCTAGCCCGATTGTAGGCACCCACGGCGTTTGGGTGATTGCTCCTCAAAAAGTCAGCGACGCAGGAAGCAAAGAGAGCTACTTGGATGAACAAAGTACCTTGGCATCTCGTGCACGCACGAATTTCCCATTCACCGTGTTGAACACCATGCAGAAAGCTGCAGGGATTGAAGACAACCGGCGCCAGCTCAATTGATTTTATAAAATGAATGTTGCAAGCCCTGCCTCCTAGGCGGGGTTTGTTTTTTCCGTCTCAGCGGTCTTTGCGAAGCCACAACAAACTTCCATCGCCGTAGCTCAAAAATCTGTAGCCCTTATCGAGGCACTCTTGATAAAGGGACTTCCATGTGTTTTGGCCTAAAATTGCTCCAACCAAACAGAGCAATGTGCTGCCTGGTTGATGAAAGTTGGTCACCAGTCCGCATACCATGCGGACTTGATAGCCCGGGACAATCATCAATTGTGTTTCAAAGGACAACACATCCGAGTCGTTCCAAGGTCCGTGATCGAGAATAGCCCGCAATGCCTGCAGGTCAGTCCATTCTAATGTCTCGGCATGTTGAGCCAATTCATCGTAGGGACTACGTTGGGGCAAAATGTGAAGCCAAACGCCATTTACGCGCCAATGCAAAGCCCACCAATACAGACTTTCCATGGTGCGTAACGTGGTTGTTCCAGTCGCAACACGTCGTCGCTGACCAACCATGGCCTGTAGTGCCGATTTGGTAAGCACGCATTGCTCCGCATGCATGTTGTGAGCCATCACAGCTCCCTCCGACAGCGGCTTAAACGTGCCTGCCCCCACGTGCAAGGTCAGGCGATGCAAGGGCAGACCCTTCGATGCAAGATGTTCGAGAAGCGTGTCATCGTAATGCAATCCTGCAGTGGGTGCAGCCACACTCCCAGGTGTCATGGCGAATACCGTTTGATAATCCTCACGATCCTGCGACTCAGCTGGCCGTCTCATGTATGGAGGCAATGGCGTTTTTCCCAAATCGTTGAGCACGTCGGCAAACGTGCTTCCTCCATCCTGTGAATTCCAGGACAAGCGAACAACCAAATTGCCTTCCGTGGCATCTTCCTCTCGAGTGATGACCAAATCATGGCGTAGACCAGACGCTCGGGCCACATCACCCGACCATCGCTTGGAGTTGCGCACCATGGCCTTCCAAGCCAGCGAATCAGTCGAACACAAAGCCTCTTCCACCGTTTGGTCGGCGGGCGAGAGCAAGAAGATCTCCAACTGACCCCCTGTGCTTTTGGTCGCAAACACTCGAGCATGCAACACTTGGGTGTCATTGGCCCACAATCCATCTACACGAGCGTCCCCAAGATGACTTGGCAGGTCTTCAAATGTTTCGTGCATCACGCCTTTCTCTGGATGTACCACGGCCAAACGTGCGGCACGTCTCGGAGAAATGGGATACTTGGCAATGGCAGCCTCAGGCAAATGGTATTGAAATTCCCGCGAATTCACTTTCCAAAGGTACCCTCACCCTACCTTCGTAATACCATGGGCAAACATCTGATTTTAGGGTCATCTGGTCATCTGGGAGTTGAACTCATGTTGGGACTTCAAGAGAGATACGGAGCAAACGCGGTGGTCCTTTCTGACCTCAGACCTTCGCCCCACCCCGCAGCGGCCAAGAGTTCCTTCGTTGCTGCAGATGCAACTGACTTCGATGCACAACGTGCAATTGCAGAAAATCACGACGTCGAAGTCATTTACAATCTCGTAGCCATTTTGTCAGCCCAAGGCGAAGCCAATCCAATGGCTGCGTGGGGGTTGAATATGAATCCACTTTTGAACACCCTGGAATTGGCCCGAAAAGGTGCGGTCAAACGCGTGTTTTGGCCAAGTTCCATTGCCGTATTTGGTTCTGATGTGCCCAAAGATGGCACGCCTCAAGACGCGTCCCTTGTGCCAACAACCGTATATGGTGTGTCGAAAGCCGCCGGGGAATTGTGGTGCAACTACTACTACGAAAAGTACGGCGTGGATGTGCGTAGCATCAGATACCCCGGGTTGATTGGGTTCCGTTCCATGCCTGGAGGCGGTACGACGGACTACGCTGTGAGCGCATTTCATTGCGCCATGGCTGGCGAGACATTGACATGCTACCTCGAGCCCAACGAAAGGCTGCCAATGATGTCCATGGAAGACGCTGTGCGCGGCACTTTGGACTTGATGGAAACCCCTGAAGAACGCATTCGCATTCGCACCGCTTACAATCTTAGCGGTTGCGATTTTACCCCGGAAGAATTGACCTTGGCCATGAAAGGTTGCGTACCAGGGTTTGAGATTGTCTATGCTCCAGATGAAAGACAAGACATCGCCGCATCATGGCCAAACAGCCTCGATGATTCCTGGGCGAGGAACGATTGGGATTGGACCCCAAGACACGACCTACGAGGCTTAGTGGAGCATATCATTGATGGATTGGCAAAACAATCCAACGTTGACAAGCCCACACTAAATGTGTGAGCCTCCTTTGTTTGGACATTAATTTGGTGGTCTGAACTGAAGACCGAGAGTTATGGAAGCCTTGCACATCAGCAACAGTCTGACACGGCGGAAAGAAAAATTTCAGCCACTCAATCCTCCTTTTGTAGGAATGTACGTGTGTGGGCCAACTGTCTACAGCAACGTCCACTTAGGCAATGTCCGGACGTTTCTGACTTTTGATATCGTTTATCGTTACCTGCAGCTCCTCAACTTTAAAGTACGGTACGTTCGCAACATCACCGATGTAGGTCACCTCACAGGAGACACCGACGACGGTGAAGATAAAATTGGGAAAAAGGCGCGACTCGAAAATCTCGAACCCATGGAAGTCGTGCAGCAATACACGAATGACTTCCACGACGTCATGGATTTGTTCAACATCCTTCGACCATCGATTGAACCCACGGCCACAGGGCACATTGTGGAGCAAATCGAATCGATCAAAAAAATCCTCGCCAACGGATATGCGTACGAAGTCAATGGGAGTGTGTACTTCAATGTCAGAAAATTCAGTGAAGACCACCCCTACGGCGAGCTTTCAGGAAGGAAAATCGATGAGCTGATGAACAACACCCGCGAGTTGGATGGCCAGAGTGAGAAAAGAGACCCCTTGGACTTCGCCCTTTGGAAGGCTGCCAACTCAAGCCACCTCATGCAATGGCCATCCCCTTGGGGTCAAGGTTTTCCCGGGTGGCACCTCGAGTGTTCCGTGATGAGCACCAAGTACCTCGGAGAAAAATTCGACATTCATGGAGGTGGAATGGATCTCAAATTCCCTCACCACGAATGCGAAATCGCCCAAAACATTGGGGCAACAAGGTGTGATTGTCCAGTAAACTATTGGATGCACGGAAACATGTTGACCGTAAACGGTCGAAAAATGGCAAAGTCCGAAGGCAATGGATTCACGCCTGAAGAACTCGTCACTGGCAATCACAAATTGCTGGACAAAGGATACTCTCCCATGACTGTGCGATTTTTCATGCTCATGGGGCACTATGCGAGTACATTGGATTTCAGTAACGAAGCTCTGCAGGCAGCAGAAAAAGGATTGTCCAAGCTGGAAAAGGCCATGGAAACTTTGTCCAAACTAAATCCGTCTGCTGGAGAAGGTACATTTGACGTCGAGTCCTTCGAGAACAGGTGCCGAGCGGCCATGAATGACGACTTCAATACGCCCATATTGATCGCCACATTGTTCGAAGGCGTGAAGGCCATCAATGGCGCGGCAGCCGGCTTGGTCGCGCTTCGTGCCGAAGACATCACTTCACTTCAAAAGACCTTTCAATCTTTTCTTCGTGAGGTGCTAGGAATTCAATCCGAAAAGGGAAGCCAAGAGAAGCAAAGCAACAACAGCGAATCCGAGGCACTACTCGATTTAATTGTGACCATGCGTACCAAAGCCAAAGCCAATAAAGATTGGGCAACTGCAGACAAAATTCGCGATGTGCTTTCAGCCTATGGCATCACCATTCAAGACAGCAAGGATGGAAGTTCTTGGACGCGTAATTAAGCGTTTCACCGCGTGGTTTGCGTTGGGAATTCTGGTTATTTTCACCTCCTGTGTGGGTGGAGGGTCTCAATCCTCTTCGGGGTCGGGAAGCGAGGTGGTGAAAGAAATCCCAAGAGTTGTGGCTCCTGCTTTTGATGCCGATTCGGCATTTGCATTTGTGGCGCAACAGGTCGCTTTTGGACCACGAGTCCCCAACACATCTGAGCATGAGGCATGCGCCGCATGGTTGTCCAGCGAACTTGAGCGGCATGGTGCAGAAGTAACTGTGCAAGAGGGTCGCGCGCGTGCTTTCGACGGGACCATTCTCAACATGAAAAACATCGTTGGAACGTTTCACCCAGAATCTCGAGATCGCATTCTCCTATTCGCTCATTGGGATACGAGGCCCTTTGCCGACAAAGACAGCGTTCGTCAACGAGAACCCATCGACGGAGCCAATGACGGTGCCTCTGGCGTAGGGGTGCTACTTGAAATCGCTCGACAACTTGGCTTGAATGCTGCAGATGTAGGTGTGGACATTGTGTTCTTCGATGCGGAAGATTACGGAAGACCCGAGTGGTTGCCCGCCATGGAAGACGGATACAAAACGTGGTGTCTTGGCAGCCAATTTTGGTCAAAAAATCCCCATCGAATTGGCTATCGCGCGAGGTTTGGCATCCTCCTAGACATGGTAGGTGCCCGAGATGCCATGTTCCATCAAGAGGGGACAAGTCTGAGATATGCTCCACATGTGGTCCGAAAAATTTGGAAGCGTGCCTCTGAATTGGGTTATGCCAATCGATTCGATGCTTCTCCTACCCCACCCACAATTGATGACAACTACTTTGTGTCGGAAATGGCCGGCATTCCTAGTGCCAACATTGTGGACTATCGAACCCAAATCCGACCTATGGGATACGGACCATTTCACCACACCCACGGAGACAACATGAGTGTCATTGAACGAGAGACCCTCAAACAGGTGGGCACCACGGTGCTGTCTGTGATTCGTCAACCCTAAATCATCCACCAGCGATTGTCAGGAAACGCATGAAGTGCTTGTTTTCGTGCACGAGCAGGCAAGTACCTTTCGTTCAATGTCCTCAATGTCCTCACGCACGATGCTGTTGGTCCTTCTCGCCGTGGGAGTCACTTCTTTGAGTGCCATTGGCAACTCCCCTGAAACATCGCAGGCATTGGATCGCGCAGATGCCTTGCGTCAAAAAGGCAAGTGGGTGCAGGCTCTGTCTGCTTATCGCCAAGCTCTTACAATGCCCCTTAACGGTTGTGACCAAGCGCGAATTCAACTGGGAACTGCTAGCGTGCAGTGGCATGCTGGGAACATGTTGGAGTGCAAGCCCCACCTCACTGAAGCCGCCTTCTCATGCAACACTTGCCCGCCATATTTGAGGACGCCAATGGCACTCGAGCTCAGCGAAATCATGGCTCGCTGCGGAATGACGGCTGACGCATTGCAAATTCTACAACGCGAACACGATTTACATCCTTTGGCCAACAAATCCAATGATGTCGATGTGGCGTTGCTGGAACTCCATTTTGTCGAAGGGAATTGGAGCGAGGTTTGGACAACCTCCCCCGGCATCGCAGGGACTCGTGCGGCTGGACTCCAGCTTCAAGCGGGAGTCATGCTCGGAAAGCCCCTTTCGCAGCTTCCCCTTGACGCTTATTTCTCCAAGTTGGACCAAGGCAAGCGCACCGAAATCATTTCTGAACTGACACATCTCCACACGATGTTGGCGGGCATGGGCCGCACTCAGGAAGCTTGGCAACTGGCTCAGCGCATGGGTGAAATACATGACCCAAATACTGAACCCGAAGCCTGGACCATTGATCAATTGCGTATCGCCACCTCCGCAGAACGTGCCATGCGACCGCTGGAAGCCTTGCTCGCCTACCACGAGGCCGCCCGCATCGCTGGTCAACTTAATGACAACTCACTACGTGCCCGGATTGCTCGAGAGCAAGCCCGTTTTGAGCATGCGCGAGGTGCCTCAGATGAGGCTCTTCGTCATTTGGCCCTGGCAGACAGCTTGACCTTGGCAATGCTTCATGGCTTTCATCAAAACCGCGATGCTCAAACTTTTCAAGAACACCCCATTTTCCATTCAGATCCTTTTGAAGTGGCGGCGGACGAAATCATGAAATCCTCCTCTTCACCCGGAGCATGGCCCTTTGCATGTGCCTTGATTTTACTTGGATTGTTGGCCGCTTCTCTCCGGGCGAACGAATTGAAAAAAGCATTGCGTAAAGAACGTATAAGAGCGTACCGCATGCAGCGAATGATTCATGCTGAGGCAGAAGCTGCGAAAGAGCAAGTCATGGCCATGTCCGACCTTGGCATCGATGAAGGTGGCGCAGTAGAAAACATCCTGACACGACCAGATCGACTGGATTTTGATGACATCATTGCCTCGCTTGAGATGGATCATGGCACTGCTGTTGAATGGGAGTTCAATGGAACTCAAGAGGGACAAAATGCTCCGGAAGGATTGCTTTCGCTTCTCTCTGTTACTCTCAAGCGATTGTTGGATAGCGATGCAATGGCGGAACCGTTCTCTGGGCGAATACGCAATGACTGGCACGGAATTCACGTTGAAATCGAAGGGCCAGAAACACCGAGCACACGTGAGTTGCAAAGAATGTTTGCGGGAGGAACCCACAGTTCGCAATGGAACCCAGTCCTTGTTCAAATTGAAAAACTCGCCGGAAAATTTACCGTCGAAAAGCGCGGTCCTGGAGAATTGGCTTTGAACTTCATGCTGCCGCACGCCGCAGAACCTCGCTAGGCAGTCTCAGCGCTCCCCCACAAATTGGTCCAAAAAACGTCTGTCGTTTTCAAAGAAATGACGAAGGTCACCGATTTGGTATCTCAACATGGCAATGCGCTCAATCCCCATGCCAAATGCGAAGCCACTGTAAACCTCAGGATCGATGCCACTCGCTTTCAAGACATTGGGATCAACCATGCCACAGCCCAAAATCTCGAGCCATCCTGTTCCTTTGGTGATTCGTTTGTCGACCTCTGTCTTCAAACCCCAGTAGACATCTACCTCGGCACTGGGCTCCGTAAATGGGAAATAAGAAGGGCGTAATCGAATGTCCGTGTCAGGACCAAAAAAGCATCTGGCGAAGTGAAGCAGAGTCTGCTTCAAGTCAGCAAAGGAGACCTCCTTGTCAATGTAAAGTCCTTCGACTTGGTGAAACATGCAATGCGCCCGAGCAGAAATGGCCTCATTTCGAAACACCCGACCCGGCATGATTAAACGCATGGGAGGCTCGCGACGTTCCATCTCACGGACTTGAACTGAACTCGTATGGGTTCTCAGCAAAATGTCCGGATCACGCTCTACAAAAAAGGTGTCTTGCATGTCACGTGCAGGGTGCTCCGGTGGGAAGTTGAGTCCGCTGAAAACGTGCCAATCGTCTTCAATCTCTGGCCCCTCCACTGCCGCAAAACCCATGTTTTGAAAAATGTCCACGATTTCGCGACGCACGACCTGAATTGGATGATGCGTTCCAAGTGGCACTCCGCCCGAAGGACGTGTGGCATCCACACCAGAGGCCTTGGGTCGAACCACTGCTGTCGTCTTGGCTTCGGAAACGCGATGCTCAATGGCCTGCTTCAGAGTGTTGAGCATGGGGCCAATTTCCCGCTTTTGATCGCCCGGGATCTCTTTAAAGGCCATCATCAAATCCTTCACCTTGCCCTTACGACCCAAGTAAGCAACTCGAAAGATTTCTACTTCCTCTGGGCTGTTTAGCTCCGTCTCGGCCACCTCGGCCAGCATCCTTTCTATGCGCTTTTTCATGGCAGCCAAGTTGCTCAGTTCAGCCGCTTCACCTTCATCACAACGTCATCCAATGGACGATCTCCACGGCGCCGGTCAGTCGGTACGGCTGCGATGCTGTCAATGAGGTCTAAACCTTCTATGACGTATCCAAATACAGTGTATTGCATATCGAGGAAAGGAGTTCCTCCAACCGTCTTGTACATTGATCGCGCTTTCTCAGAATACACAAATTGTCCGTTTTCGACATTGTCAAGGTCATTGTCGTATTCCACCGTTGAATTCGCAATCCGCCCCTCTATTCCAGACATTTCGCTGTCGCTAAAAGGACGGCCTTGAACCAAGTAAAATTGACTTCCCGAACTGCGTCGTGTCGGATTGACATTGTCGCCTTGACGAGCTGCAGATAACGCCCCTTTGAAATGCAAAAGATCAGGCCGGATTTCCGCTTCCACCGTATATCCTGGTCCACCACTTCCCAAACGCGCAGATGCGGGAGCTCCTTTGCTCTGCGGATCACCACCCTGCACCATGAATTCTCGGATGACCCTGTGAAAAATCAAACTGTCGTAAAACTGCTCTTCTACCAGCTTGAGAAAATTGTCGCGGTGTTGCGGCGTTGAATCGCTGAGCTGAACAATCATAGAGCCAAACTTGGTTTCAATCTCGACACGAACTGGCTCTTGATTCGTTACGCTCATTGTGGTCATCTCCCGCTCACAACCAGATGCAGACATCAAAAGCAAAGAAATCACCGCCAAAAAAAAGCTGGCGAAGGTGGAACAACTCTGGAAACGCATTTGCAGTTTTTTCATCATCTTTGGTGTCTGGCGGCTAAAATAGATGCCATTGTAGACACGACACGCTCATGAATCGCTTTTTCTCTTTCTCCTTGATTGCAAGTGTAATGTTGTTTTTGGCAGGATGCTACGAAATGGATGAAACTGTCGCCAACGTTTACGTTGTGCGCATGGAGGCTGGAGAGGAGGTGCCCGTTTCTGACGCCAACGTTCGCCTGTATGCCCTGGGCTCCCTGGATGACGATTTTGTTGGTGAACCTCGCTTCGACACCACACAAGTGACAACCAATGAAGGGTTCACCTCGTTCAACTTTTCGAGTTATTACGTCGCTGGCCAGGCAGGCTTCGCGGTGCTTGATGTGGAATGCACCAAAGGCGCGCTCGAAGGCAAAGGGCTCATCAGGATCGAGGAGATGGTGACCAACGAAGTCACCATCACGATGGAGTAATTGCCTGAGGAGAAATCAATCCTTCACGAATTGCACAAACACAAAAAAAGCCACGATCACTCGTGGCTTTCTTGTCGGGATGACTGGACTTGAACCAGCGACCACACGTCCCCCAGACGCGTACTCTACCAACTGAGCTACATCCCGATGGAGGGTTGTAAATGTAGGCGATTTTCGTCCACCGAAAAACACTCAGAACTAAAGTAGATTTGCAAGAGTGCAAATGGCCATTAACCCACATGTCCCATGAAGATTTCTGCCCGTTGGATTCAACAGCTGTTTCCGTTTGACGTTTCCGTTGAACGGGCCGCGGAGGTTTTGACAGCGACTGGTTTGGAGGTCGAAGGTGTGGAGCATGTCGAAGATGTTCCCGGGGGGCTCGAAGGGGTTCTCGTTGGCCAAATCACCTCGGTCAAGCCCCATCCAAATGCAGACCGACTGCAGCTGTGCAAAGTAGATCTTGGAAACGAAGAGGTCGATATTGTTTGTGGCGCGAGTAATGTAGCTGAAGGACAAAAGGTCCCGGTGGCCACAGTGGGATGCACGCTGCACCCGACCGATGGAGAAGCATTTAAAATTAAAAAGGGGAAAATCCGTGGTGAGATTTCGCTCGGTATGATTTGCGCTGAAGACGAATTGGGTCTTGGTTCGAGTCATGAAGGGATCCTCATCTTGGATGACCATGCGCAAGTGGGACAGCCCTTGGCAGAATTCATTGGCATGGGTGGAGATGACGTTATCGAAATTGGCTTAACACCCAACCGAAATGATGCCATGGGACACTGGGGGGTGGCTCGAGATTTGAGGTCAGGCTTGATGCATGGCACCGTCAGCGGTGTTGGACCCATGGATGTCAATCCTTTGTCTCTTCCAGAGACGACTCCCTTGAAAGAGGCCTTGTCCCGCGGATGCAGCATTCAGCTCAATGTCGAGGCCAAAGAAGATTGCCCCCACTACCTCGCCGTTGAATTGACTCATGTGACCGTCGCACCAAGTCCAGCGTGGGCACAAAAACAACTTCGTGCCATTGGGGTGCAGCCCATCAACAACGTCGTGGATGCCACCAACATGGTGCTGCATGAACTCGGCAATCCTCTGCACGCCTTTGACCTTGACAAAATTCAAGGAGCACAAGTACATGTTCGCAAGGCCATAGCCGATGAGCATCTGGTTACCCTTGATGACCAAACGAGAAAATTGGATTCGACAGATTTGGTGATTGCCGACTCAAAAGGAGCCATGTGTCTTGCTGGGGTTTATGGGGGAGCACACAGCGGAGTCAATGAGACGACGAATTCGATTCTCCTAGAAGCCGCTTGGTTTCATCCGGTGACAGTGAGGAAAACTGCGAAGCGGCACACCCTAAGTACCGATGCGAGCTTCCGATTTGAGCGCGGTGTTGACCCGGCATCCGTGCGTTTGGCAGCGGAACGATGCGTCCGATTGCTGCAAGATTGGTCTGGGGCGCAGCTAGAAGGTGCTGTCGAATTCAAGGGGGAACCGCGTGTAAAGGACACCATTGTCAAAATCGAGCTTTCATGGCTTTTCGGGTTCCTCGGCATCACCATCGACCAAAAACGACTCAACTCTATTCTGAGTTCTCTGGACATCGAAGTGGTGAATCAAGAGAACGACTGCTGGACACTTCAGGTTCCTGCCTATCGCAGCGATGTCACACGTCCCGCAGACATCGCTGAGGAAGTGTTGCGCATCCATGGATTCGATCACGTCCCCCTTCCTACACGCATGACTGGAACACTGGAAATCCCCGTCAAGCCAAATCGTGAGGATGTGTTGTTCGGATGGCGTGAGTTGTTGGTCAATCTCGGGTTCACTGAAATCATGTCCAATTCACTGACCAAAGCCTCTTATGCCGAAATTGTTGAGGACCGCGACTTGGTCCCATCAGCAAGCGTCAACATGCTCAACCCATTGAGCAGCGACCTCGCAACCATGCGCCAAAGTTTGATTTTTCAAGGACTAGAGGCCATTGCTAGAAACATCAATCACAAACAGCTCGACTTACGCATGTTTGAATTCGGTCGAACGTACACGCGAAGATTTGATGAGGACGGCAATTCCAACTACATCGAAAAGGAGCATTTAAGCCTGTGGGTGACAGGACGTTCATTCCCAGAGTCTTGGAACAAGCCCAAAGGAAAGGAGGGACATGCCGATTTATTCACCTTAAAACACGCTGTCGAAATGCTTCTCGAACGCGTTGGGTTGATTGTGGTTTCCGATGTGGAGCCAACACAAGAGGGATTGCTCGCTGAAGGAATATTGATGCGCCACCGCAATGGCAATGAAATCGGTCGCTGGGGATTGGTGCAACCTTCTGTCGCCGATGCTTGCGGAGTAAATCAGCCTGTATTCTGGGCAGATTTTGATGTTTCGCAGCTATGGAAGGCCATGAAAAAACGAAACGTCAAGGCCCAAGACTTACCCAAGTATCCCTCGGTCCGCCGAGATTTGGCCTTGGTCGTCGATCGCAGTATGACTTATGAGACTCTGCGACAAGCGGCAATGAACGCGGAAAAGAAGTTGCTCAAAGACATCTCACTCTTTGACGTTTATCAAGGCAAGGGTCTAGAGGATCACGAGAAGAGCTATGCGATGGCATTCACTCTTCAAGCTCCAAATGCGACACTCCACGACAAGCAAATCGAATCAGCCATGACACGGATTTTGGAAGCCATTCAATCTGTTGGCGGTCGCCTTCGCTGAGTCATGAAAAAGCGTCCAACCTTCTATCCTCCCATTCAGGTTTCACATTTGTATTACCGCCTGGCTCGCATTCTGGTGTGGGGAGGCATCACGAGGTATTACAACATCACCGGACTAGATGGGTTTCGTCATTTGCCACAAGCTGGGACACCCACCATTTTCATAGGTAATCACCAAAATGGCATGATGGATCCTATGCCTTTTTGTGCGTTTGTCCCCCAGCAAATCCATTGGTTGACACGTGCCGATGTATTCTGGAATCCGGTTGCAAGACACCTCCTGTGGGGGTTCAACCAAATTCCTGTGTACCGTCAACGAGACCGGGTAGATCTCATTCGTGAGCGCAACGACATCATTTTCGATGCCTGTGTCGACCGCATGCACGCTGGCGCTGCCATGGGAATTTTTCCCGAAGGGAATCACAATCCATTCCCCTCTCTGCGCGCAATCAAGGGTGGGCTGGCAGAAATGTTGGCTCGAGCTTCAAGAAGGCACCCTGAATTGAGATCCATCCAATTGGTGCCACTTGGCATGGATTACGAGCATTACGTGGACTGGCGTCGGAGGTTCCGCGTCCGCGCGGGTGAAGCCATTCCATTTGCAGACCTGCTCCTTGAAGACGGCTCCATCGACAAACCCGCCCTCAATGCCCGTGTTCGGGAAGCCTTCAGGCGCATCATGGTCGACTTGCAGCCCGAAGCCGCGCAAGCATACTTGCATCCTGCCTTGAGGGCGCATCGAACCACGGAAATGTCAGAAAGTGCTTGGAAAGAGCACACATCTAGGCTCGCCAGATGGGAGTCTCGATGGAACAACGATGAGGCTTGGACTGAAGGAGTAAAACGCGCACATGACGTATGGCATAAGGCATGGGTCCAATCTGGATCTCCTGGACGCCCCGAGGCGTGGGGAAAGAATCCAACTGAAATTCGAAGCCCCAAATCTTGGGCTGCTTGGCTACAACCCATATCGATGTTGGCAAATCTGCCTTCATACCCGGCGCAGATGCTTGTCAAGTATTGCGTCAAAAAGACCACCAAGAACGCGGAATTTGTTCCTACGATGCGCCTTGGATTTGGGGTCGTCATCTTCCCACTTTCCTGGTTGGTATTTTCCCTGTTGGCCGGACTCTTTGCACCTCTTGGTTCAGGCTGGTTAACCGCCGGATTCGTCTGGCTCTGGGGGGTTGCAGGTTCGCGCTTCTTTGCGTGGTCTACAACCCAAGAGCATGACCGCCGTGATGCTACTGATGGTCGTTCGCTTTGGCATGACGAAAGCAATGGCGCACTTCGCCAAGCGTGGACAGTTTACTTGGAGTCGGTGAACAATTGAATCAAAGCTGTGCTTCAACATGACGCTTTTTGTTCCATCTTCGTATTAAGACCTTCTTTACATGTCCTTCACCTCCGATGAACATACCCGTGATGAACTTCGAGCCATGGGTGTTCAGCGGATTCTACTTATTGATGACGAGCCTGATATTCTCGAGTTCATTGAATACAATCTCGTCAAGGAAGGCTACGACGTCCACACGGCGGAGAATGGCAAAGAAGGTGTATCCCTGGCTAAAAAACTGCTGCCAGATTTGATTTTGTTGGACGTCATGATGCCAGAAATGGACGGCGTCGAGGCATGCACAGAGATTCGTCAGGACAAGTCTCTGAGACAAACAATCGTGGCATTTTTGACGGCGCGTGGAGAGGATTACAGCCAAATTGCGGGCTTTGAAGCCGGTGCAGACGACTATATTCTCAAGCCTGTTAAGCCCAAGGTTTTGGTGTCCAGGGTGCAAGCCTTGTTGCGCCGACAAAAATCTGCGAGCTATGTGGGTGGTGACTATGACGGCACAGGCCTCATGATAGACCCAGAGCGCTACGTGGTCATTCATGAAGGTCAAGAGATGTCACTTCCCAAGAAAGAATTTGAGTTGCTCAGCCTGCTGGCCTCTCAACCTGGAAAGGTGTTTAGTCGAGAAAAAATCCTGTCAAATGTTTGGGGCGCAGATGTGGTCGTGGGAGACCGGACCATCGACGTTCACATTCGCAAATTGCGTGAAAAGTTGGGCGAGCATTATTTCAAAACCGTCAAAGGCGTCGGTTACAAATTTGTAGGCTGATGGCGGGTCAAAGTCCCCGCTCTATTTCCATTCAAGCAGGCATCGCTGTAGGCCTGCTGACCATGGTTGCCGTGGGTGTTGCGCTTTGGCCAGACAACATTGGTCAAAACTGGTGGCTTCCGCCCTTGTCAGGAACGATTGTAGGTGCGTTTTGTTACCTGCTCGTGTTTCGCCAGCTGGGATTTTACATTCAAGACCGCGTCCGTGTCATTTACAAAACAATTCGTCGTTTCAAAGGGTCGAGCAGCAATCTCAACCTAGACATGAACAACGACATCGTGGAGCAAGTGAACAGGGATGTCATGTCGTGGGCTGAATCTCAGATAGATGAAATCACCAACCTGAGAGAAACCGACACCTTCCGAAAGGAATTCATTGGCAACCTCGCTCATGAATTGAAAACACCCATTTTCAATATTCAAGGTTTTATCCTCACTTTACTCGAGGGTGGCATGGACGACCCTGAAATCAACCGCAAATTCTTATTGAAAGCGGCCAAAAACGTCGAACGCATGTCGGGCCTGCTCGAAGATCTAGACGTGATTACCAAAATGGAAGCCGGCAACCTCGACATTGAATTGGTGTCGTTTGACTTGTTGGACATCATTCGTGAGACCATCGAAAGTCTCGAGCCCAAGGCAAAGCGTAACAACATTGATTTGAGCGTCATCAGGGGCATGGATGCGTCCAAGGTCATGGTCAAAGGAGACGCCGCAAAGTTGGTTCAAGTTTTGACCAATCTCATTGTCAACAGCATCAACTATGGCAAAGAAGGCGGACGCACTGAAGTCCGTTACTACGATGCTGACGACACCGTGTTGGTCGAGGTGGCAGATTCAGGAATCGGCATTCGAGAGGAGGATTTGCCAAGGGTTTTCGAACGATTTTATCGGGTCGATAAATCGCGATCGCGTCACGCAGGTGGATCTGGTTTGGGCTTGGCAATTTGCAAGCACATCATTGAAACCCACGGCCAAACCATCAACGTTCGCAGTACGTATGGCGAAGGGTCAACGTTCAGCTTCACGTTGGAGAAGGCCTGAGCCCGCAGCATTCACAAAGGGGTTGCCAAATTTCTCAGCACCCACAGTTGTCGGACGTCCGTGACCTGGCCAAACAACCATGTCCTCCGACAATGTGAAAAATTCCGTCGTGATGCTCTTTACCAAATCTGGAGCGTGACTTCCTGGAAGATCAGTTCGACCAATGCTTCCCTCAAACAACACGTCACCACCTAGGGTCCAACGATGTTCATGACACACAAAAGCCACGTGTCCTGGGGCATGACCTGGCACAAATCGAATGTCAAGTTGTATCGTGCCGCATACTATCGCCTCTCCGGGAACCAAGTCCATCACCACTTCGGGCAGAGGATCCATGGATACCCCATACATCTGAGCTGCAATTGGACCACGATAATAGGTCTCCTCATCCAGAGGGTGCATGCGAGGGAGTAAACCATAATTGTCCTTCATCCACTGACATCCCATGACGTGGTCAAGATGGCCGTGAGTCAGAAGCACCTGAACAGGTTGAGCCTCCAACGATTTGCACAACATTTGAAAAGCTCTTCGCTCATCTGGGTTGGACATCCCAGGATCGACCACCGTCAACTCACCATCCCCGTGATCAACAACATAGGTTTGCTCCCCGAAGACGTTGCATGTAAGTGTATGCACCATGGAGCGTAATTTCGGGAAGAATGATTGGTCATCTCCATCACATGCCCACGAAGCCAAGTCTTCGCTTCCATGGTTTACCCGCGCTGTGGATGATTCTCTCTGGGTTGATGATTCCCATTTGCGGTTCTGGGCAATTTACCGACGGCATGAATGTGGCGTTTGGAAAAAATCGGGTTCAATACCGCTCGTTTGAGTGGCAATATTTTGAACAGGGCGTATTTGAAGTTTACCATTACCGAGAGGGAGACCAAATTGCTGGCCAAGTGTCGAGAATTCTCGAGGAAGAAGCAAAGGCTTTGGCTCCCATGTTTGGCAGAAACATAGAGGGTCCCATTCAAGTTTTGGTGTTTAAGTCGCAAGAAGAATTCCGCCAAAGCAATGTGGGCATCATGACCTCACAAGATGAGGAGACCAACATCGGCGGCACAGCCAGACTCGTAGGAAGCAAAATGTTTCTTTACGGAACAGGCGACAGGCTCACAATGCAACAAGATCTGCGAGAAGGTTTGGCTCGAATCCTTTTTAACCAAGCGATGTACGACAGCCAGTGGAGTGAAGGTCTGAGAAGTGGGAACTTGGTTCAAGTTCCCGAATGGATGTCTGAAGGGATTGCCAGATATGCCTCACGCCAACTCGATGCCGCGAGTGAAAACCGCATCCTTGACGCTTGCCAAACCGGTGCCTTCAAAAGGTTAGACCAAAGTACAGGGTTGGAAGCAGCAGTGCTTGGACAGGCGGTCTGGGCTTATGTTGCCGACATCTACGGCATGCCGACAATTGCGAATGTTCTTTACATGACACGCATCACGCGCAGCATTGAGAGTGGATTTAGACTGGCCACTGGATTTTACCTGAACGACTTGGCCGCCGAGGTGCGGGCATATCACTTGCGCAACGCACCACGTGAGTACCAGAAATTACTGCCTTTGCTAGACAATGCGAAATCCCGTCGGGTTGCCCAAAAGTCCGCGGGAGAGGTCATTCCAATGCGTTTGCGGAGACGTTTGGAATACACGCAATTCTTGCCTTCACCAGACGGCAAGCACATCGCGTTTACCACCAACGAACGAGGTCAATTGAAGGTAGGCACCCTTGAAGTCGAAAGTGGAAAATGCACTTGGCACACCACCCTTGGACACCGCCTTGCTCGTATTGAAAATGACCGCAACCCCTCCTTGGCTTGGCATCCTCAAGGGAGGACATTGGCTTTTGCTACAGAATTACGCGGCGCGCCACACTTAGGTCTTGTGAGTATGTCCACGGGAGACGTCCAAATGCGTGAACTCTTCAAAATGGATCAGGTGTTGCACATGCGCTTTTCACCCAATGGAGCGTTTCTCCTCATGTCTGCACTTGAGGATGGACAATCCGACTTGTACCGATACGATGTTGTCGCCAACAACCACCAACCGCTCTGGCGCGACCGATTTGACGACCTACAGCCTGCTTTTTGGGGACAAGGAGGAGCATTCATCTTTGCCTCGAATCGCCCCGACGACACCCTACGAAACGACCGGCTTGACCACCCTTTTCCAACCAACCTTGATCTCTACGTTGGAAACTTGAACGAAGATCCCGTGACCCTTACCCGCTGGACAAACACTCCGGACGTGGACGAGCGGCTTCCACAGCCATTTGGACAGAACGAATTTATCTACTTGCGCAATGATGATGAAATGAACACCCACTTGGGACTGGGTTGGCGCGACAGCAGCATTGTGGCCATTGATACCGTGGTTCGGTATCGATCATTCACTCAACTTCGGGACGCCCTTGTGTTGCCCGTACCAACGAACCAAGCGACCGTTCACCAAAACAACCTCTGGGTGGCGACGCAAAGAGCTGGTCAAACCAACATTCTACCAATTCCCATGCCTGAGGTGTCCAAGATTCACCTCCAGCCGACGGACATCCCCGAGCGTATCGAGGTATTCCCCTTTCCCAACGAACTGCCCAATTGGTCTCGAAAGTGGAACGACAATCAAATCGATTTCAGAAACTACATTTTTGACCTCGAAAAAGATTCGTCCGCTGAGCAAAATAGGAGGGTGCCAGAAAAAGAGACCAAAGAATGGCCCAGGCTCATTCCCAAAAACTACAGGCTCAACTACGCCTTGGACAAACTTCAGACTCAGCTGAACAACACCTTTGGAACATCGTTCTATCAGCCGTACAATGGACAGGTGAATGCACAACCCGGACTCGGCAACGCCACTGAGATTCGAGTCAGCGATGTCATGGATGACAAACACATTGTAGGAGGCTACACCATTCCTGTGAATCTTTCAAACACCTTCTTTGGACTGGGTTTTGTCAACTTGGAGGGTCAGATTGACAAAGAGATTTCATTCCAAAGGCAATCAAGTGTAAGAGTTGACGCTGTCACTGGTCAACTTTTGGAAACCGCCACACATCTATTGCGGCGCGAATGGCGATGGGCCTTTGATGAAGTTCGAAGTCTCCGTTGGGGTTTGGCCGCTCGTTTTAACCGCGACGTCATTCAAGGAACAGATTTGTTTTCACTCATCGCGGATAACAATACAGGAGAACAAATCGGCCTTCAAGTCGCGTGGGTTTACGATGATACCAGAAGTCCTAGACTCAACATTCACCACGGATTTAGGGCGCGTATTTGGGCAGAGTACTTCGTCGACGGAGTAGGAACTGCGTCAAGTGCTTCAAATGGCTTGAAAACCCCTGATCAAGGATGGTCTTTTGGAACGGTTGGGTTCGATGCGCGCAAATACGTCTCACTTCTTGGACCAAGTATCCTTGCTTTCCGCCTAGCTGGAGACTGGTCCATTGGCCAAAAGAAATTGCTTCACATGCTTGGGGGTACGGACAACAGTTTGTCTCTTGCAGGAAATGCCAACACCCCTGTTGATCCGGAAGTTCCTTTCACTTATCAAGCTCGCATCACTCCTTTGCGGGGATTCCAGAACAACGTGAGAAACGGAACCAATGTCGCAGTCGCCAATGCTGAGATTCGAATGCCTTTCTTCTTCAACAGTGCTGGCAAATCAGACTTTTTAAAGCACCTGCAAGCTGTGGCATTCGCAGATGTAGGAGCTGCCTGGACAGGTTTACACCCTTACACCGACGACAACACATTCAATTTTGTGACTGTGGAGGCCAACCCTATCACCGTCGAAGTAAACAACAATCGCGAGCCCATTTTGTACGATCTCGGATTTGGTTTACGTTCGCGATTCCTCGGGTATTGGCTTGCCGCCGACTGGGCTTTCGGTGTCGATGACGGCATCACATTGCCTCGTCGCTTTACACTATCTCTCAACTTCGATTTTTAAATCATGCCTGTCGATCCCATCACCCTTCTTACGCTCTTGGCCATCGGGCTCTTTGCAGGCCTCGCTTCTGGCTTCGTTGGCATCGGAGGAGGCCTCATCTTGGTGCCCGCGATGGTGGCCTTTCTCGGTTTGGGTCAACATGCAGCCCAGGGGACAAGCCTCGCCTTGATGCTCCCTCCAGTCGGAATTCTCGCCGTCATGCAATACCACCGTGCTGGTGAAGTTCATTGGTCGTTCGCTGCAGTCCTATGTGTAACTTTTGTAGCGGGCGCGTGGGCAGGATCAAAATGGAGCTTAAAGCTGCCTGAAGCTTGGATTAGGCTCGCGTTTGGCGCCGTAATGTTGTATGCCTCGTGTCGGATGCTTTACACCGCATGGACTCAGCTTAAACCAACACTTTTCCCATGACGTTGCAAGCTCGCATACAATCGCTGGTCGACACACATCATGATGAATGGATTGCCATACGGCGTCACCTGCATGCCAATCCCGAATTGTCTTTTCAAGAGCACGAGACCATGGCATTCGTGGCCAAGACATTGGCCGATTGGGGCATTGAACACCAAACCGAAATTACAGAAACAGGCATTGTCGCTCACGTACGTGGTGTTGACCCTGGGTCCCGTTTGGTGGCATTGCGCGCAGACATGGATGCCTTGCCCATCCAAGAGGCGAACGACGTGACCTATGCTTCTACCCAGGCTGGGGTCATGCACGCCTGCGGGCATGATGTACACACCGCCTCACTCCTCGGTGCCATCCAACTTCTTCATGCCACTCGCAGCCACTGGAAAGGTACCGTACGTTGTATTTTTCAGCCTGGTGAAGAGCGTATTCCCGGAGGTGCAAAAGGAATGGTGGCTGCGGGAGTCCTCGCCAACCCTACCCCTGAACACATTTTGGGTCAACATGTGTATCCCCAACTTCCCGCGGGACACGTTGGTTTACGCGGCGGAGCATACATGGCTTCCGCAGACGAAATTTACTTGACAGTGCACGGCCGTGGAGGCCACGCTGCTCTCCCACACATGTGTAACGATGCTGTCCTTGCTTCCTCAGCAATCATCGTTACGGCGCAACAAGCCGTTTCCCGCATGTGCCCCCCTGGGGTGGCGTCCGTACTTTCATTTGGTCGAGTAGAAGCGATGGGATCCACCAACGTCCTTCCAAACAGCGTGGCCATTCAAGGAACTTTCCGTTCCATAGACGAGGGATGGCGTGATCGAGCACATGAACTGATCTCCACAATGGTGCGAAACACCGCTGAAGCCCATGGATGCCGAGCCGACTTGGAAATTCGCCGTGGATATCCGCATGTTCACAACGACGTTCGTCTCGCTTCCGAATTGAAAATCGCAGCCGTTGATTATCTGGGCGTTGAGTGCGTTCACGACCTGGACATTAGAATGACCGCGGAAGACTTCAGCTACTTTGGAAATGAAATCCCTGGGTGTTTTTACCGATTGGGAACAGCCTCACCAGAAAAGGACAATGAACTGGGCACTCATGGCCTCCACACCCCCAACTTTGATGTCGACGAAGACTCCTTGAAAACAGGCGCCGGGCTGATGGCATTTGCCGCTGCCACAGTCAATCGGTGAGACAATAAAGACTTCGAAAATCAACAAGATCAGTCCATGACTACCTGAGCTCAACAATCAGTGTGCGACCTCGCACAAAAATTTGATCCTGGCAAGCCGTAGTTCCTCTTCCGAGTACACATCGTCAAATTCCTCGATGGCTGAAGCCAACCCTTCGTCTTCAGATTCGGCGAAGAATTCGAACAACTCCTCAAGGCATTCCTCATCAAGGCTCTCCTCTAGGATGTGGTCGAGGTTGACCTTGGTGCCTGCGCTCACGATGGATTCAATCTCATCGAGGACTTGACCTCTTTGTCCGTGAATGCCAGCAGCAATGTCGTCAAGATTCATCTTTCTGTCCATCAACTGAATGATGGTCACCTTGTTGCTCGACTTTGAGCCACTGCTTCGAACAAGAAGGGAGTCATCTCGCTCAATCCCCTCGTCTTCGACATACTTCGCGATCAGTGAGGTAAAAGGTTCTCCAAACTTTGCTGCCTTGCCCGAGCCGACGCCAGTTATCCGCAACAACTCATCAGGCGAAATGGGGTAATGAGTCGCCATCTCATCCAGACTGATGTCTTGAAAAATGACATAAGGAGGCAATTCTTTTTCAGCGCTGACCTTCTTACGCAGGTCTGTAAGCATGCCTCGAAGCTTGGGGTCAAGAGCTGCTCCGCTTTCCCCGTGTGTTTGGGCCAGTGAGTCCCCGGAGTCAACGTCGCTGAAGTCGCGCTGATCGGCAAGCATGAGGGTCTTTGGAGAAGAAATGAATTCGTGGCCCTTCTCCGTAAGGTGAAGGACACCATATTTTTCCACCTCTTTGGCCAAGTAGTTGAGCACCACAGTTTGGCGAATGATGCCTTGCCAAAACTCAATGTCTTTGTCTTTTCCACGTCCCCAAAAAGCACTGTCGATTGCACCATAATCCTCCATTTGACGGTTTTTCGTTGCCGTCAACAACGACGTGTAAAAACCCATCCGATGCTTGTTTTTGTGCTCGAGCACTGCACTAAGAAGCATATGAACCTCCTCCTGACGATCAGTCAAGGTGGGCGGATTTTGGCTGTTGTCGCAGTTCATGGCTCCTGGACCGTGAACTTCATCAAATTCCTCACCGAAATAATGAAGGAGAAACTTGCGACGACTGGTCGCTGTTTCGGCGTAAGCCATCACTTCTTGCAGAAGCTGCATGCCAACTTCCTGCTCAGCAATTGGTTTGCCCTGCAAAAACTTTTCCAGCTTGTCAATATCCTTGTGACTGTAAAAGGCGATGCATCTCCCCTCACCCCCGTCTCTGCCAGCTCGACCTGTTTCTTGATAGTAGCTCTCCAAAGATTTGGGCATGTCGTAGTGAATGACGAAGCGCACATCTGGCTTGTCTATCCCCATGCCAAAAGCAATGGTCGCAACAATGACGTCCACATCCTGCATCAAGAACTGATCCTGGATATTGCTCCGCTGACCGCCATCCATTCCGGCGTGGTAGGCCAACGCTTTCACACCATTGACGCGCAAAGTGTCCGCAATTTGTTCAACCTTCTTTCGACTTAGACAATAGATGATGCCACTCTTTCCGACGTTCTGCAAACAATGACGAACGATTTGCTTCAGCGCCTCTTTCTTGGGCCGAATCTCATAAAAGAGGTTGTCTCGATTGAAAGATGCCTTGAGCAAAACGGCATCTACCATGTTCAAATTCTTTTGAATGTCCTGTTGAACCTTAGGCGTCGCTGTAGCTGTCAAGGCCATGATTGGAACATCTGCAATGTCTTTTACAATCGGCTTGATGCGCCTGTATTCCGGTCGAAAGTCGTGACCCCATTCAGAAATGCAGTGGGCTTCATCCACAGCAACGAAACTGATTCGGACAGACTTCAAAAACGCAATGGTCTCTGCTTTCGTCAAGCTCTCTGGTGCGACGTACAACAATTTGGTCCATCCTTCCGCGACGTCCATTTTCACTCGCTCGGCCTCTGAACGGGCCAAAGAGGAATTTAAGAAATGCGCAATGCGTTTGTCTTCGTGGTGTCCCCGGATGGCATCCACCTGATTCTTCATCAATGCGATCAGTGGGCTGATGACCAAAGCCACGCCGTCCAACATCAAGGCAGGGAGTTGATAGCACATGGATTTCCCTCCCCCGGTAGGCATGATTACAAACGTATCACGCCCATCAAGGACACTTTGGATGGCTTTTTCTTGCTCACCCTTGAATTCGTCGAATCCAAAAAAAGATTTCAGCGCCTCTTGTGGCGCCAACTCAACCAGGCTCATCGGTAGGCATTAGCTTTGCTACATTAAATATAAGGAAAACAACTGCGTGGCTACACCTTCTTCACCAACAAAATCAGACGCGGATGCCTCCTCAGAGGTTGAGGTGGGGCGCAGAGCTCTGACATTGGCATCACAAGCCATTCAAAACGCGGCCTTGAATCTGGGGCATTCCTTTGGCGAAGCCGTCAGTGTGCTCGCGGAGGCAGAAGGCAATGTGGTAGTCACAGGAGTAGGGAAAAGCGCGCACATCGCTGCCAAAATAGCAGCCACTCTGAACTCGACTGGGACCCGTTCACTTTTCCTTCATGCGGGCGAAGCCCTGCATGGAGATGTTGGAGCCGTCGATGCGGAGGATGTCATTCTGTGCCTGTCCAAAAGTGGAAGCAGCAACGAGGTGATTCAATTGCTTCCCGCCTTGACAGGCCGAGGATGTCGAATTGTAGCCGTAACAAGCCGACGCGATTCACCTTTGGGTCGTGTTGCTGATGTGATGCTTGACATCAACGTAAGTGAAGAAGCTTGCCCATTGGATTTGGCACCCACCACAAGCACTTCACTTCAACTTGCCATCGGAGACGCGTTGGCCATGGCTCTGATGACCCGAAGTGATTTTCAAACCAATGACTTTGCCAAAAATCACCCCGCGGGCGTCCTTGGGAAAACGTTAACCTGGACACTTGCCCAGTTGGTAGACCCCGAACGAAGACCTGCAGTAACAGAAAATGCAGACATGCCGACCGTTCTCAAATCCATGTCCGAAGGCAGATATGGTGCCACGTTGGTATGGCGCTCGGAGAAAGAAGCCCAGGTCGCTGGAATTGTCACAGACGGAGACCTGCGGCGAGCTATGGCGAAAGGGGGGATTGAAAGCCTTCGCGCTGGGGATTTGGCAACATCTACACCCAAAATATTGCCCCCCACCACCCGTGCTACAGAAGCCGCAAAATGGATGCAATCGCAGAGCATCAGCCAAGTCATTGTAATGCAAAACAACACCTACTTGGGGATGGTGCACATTCACGATTGCCTGCGGGAAGGGTTGATTTAACTTCGTACCATGGCGATGGACCAAGCCCATGACGAAGCCCAAATGGGGTTTCTCGACCACCTCGAAGAGCTTCGACGCAGGTTATTCATCTCCGTTGTTGCTGTCCTGCTTGCTGGGGTGGTGCTGTTCATCAAAAAAGATTGGGTCTTTGATGCAATCCTCTTTGGCCCGCGCAACACCGATTTCATCAGCTACCGTGCTTGGTGCGCTTTGTCCCACGCCATTGGGTCTGAAGACCTCCTTTGCGTTCAGAAGATTTCCTACGAATTGATCAACACCACCATGCTCGGAAACTTCTCGGCGCACATCATCGTCAGCGTTGTGGGTGGATTGATTTTGGCTTTCCCCATATTGATTCATCAAGGTTGGGCCTTCATTCGTCCGGCGCTCAAAGTGGGTGAACGCAGTGCTGCACGCGGTGCTGGATTGGCGTCCTCCCTTCTATTCATGATCGGAGTGGCGTTTGGGTATTATCTAATTGCCCCACTAAGTCTACAATTTCTGGGCAACTATGAATTGGGAGATGTCGCGTCACGCATCGCCGTGATGAGCTATGTCAAAACCGTGGCGAGCATCACCTTGGCCGCAGGGCTGGTATTTCAATTGCCTGTTTTTGTCTTCTTTTTGAGCAAGGCGGGCTTGGTCACGGCCGCCATGCTGAAATCGTACCGTCGCCACGCACTCGTGGGCATTCTCGCTTTGTCTGCCGTCATTACACCTCCTGACATCACCAGTCAAATCTTGGTCTCGATGCCGGTATTGATCCTCTACGAAATGGGCATCTGGATTGCCCGCCGCCAAGACAAAGGACGGGCTCGCTGATGCCTCGTCTCCTCACTTTGTTTTTTTGGGCGAGTATCCTCGCCATGCACGCCCAAACCGCAATCACCGGGAGGGTCTTCGACGGCGACACAGGGGCACCCCTCCCCTTCGTGAATGTCAGCTTTGCAGGAACGAATATTGGAACCATGACTGGAATCGAGGGGACATATTCGCTTGAGGCTGGATCAAATCGGGTTGCTCGAGCACAATACTCGTGCCTAGGATACCAAAGCCAGAGCATTTCCTTGCAACGCGACGTGCCACAAGTCATCAATGTCGCGCTCAAAGCCCGAAGTGTAGATCTGGAGGCCGCCATTGTTCGACCTGACAAAAAAGCCGTGAATCCGGCAAAACCACTTATGCAGCGGGTTGCCGAAGCCAAAGAAGAGAATGATCCTGCACAGATTCCCGCCGTGAGTCATGATTTCTACGAAATCCAAGAGGTGGCATTCAACGACTATCCAGACAAGTTGCCCGAACGTCGGTTTTGGGGTCCCTTTTCTTGGGTTTGGAACCACATCGACTCCTCCGAAAGCCGCGTCGCTCTGCCCCTTTTTGTGACAGAGGTGGCAGGTACTTCACGCACTGAGAAGCGGCGCAGAGAAAAGCGAATTGAGGCGGCGCGGGCCACGTGGATGCAAAATGGAGAAAACACCACGAGCATTCAGTCTGAATTTTTGAACATCAACCTTTACGAAAACCAGATGTTGCTGTTGGACAAAGCGTTCACGAGTCCTCTTCACGATCGCGGCAATGTGCACTATCGCTATTACATCCTTGACACACTCAACCACGGGAAGAGGCCTTGCTTTCATATCGCATTTGTCCCTAGGCGTCGTGGGGAACTGACCTTTGAAGGAGAGATGTGGATTGACACGCTCACCTTGGGTCTGAGACACGTGGAAGCCAAAATCAGTGAAGGAGCCTACGTGAATTTTGTTCGGAACTACGCTTGGAGTCAGACCTATGAACAGCACGAAGGACGTTGGATTTTGACCGAAGAAGAAAATTTGGCCGACGTCAGCCTCCGAGAGGGAGGAATGGGGATTTATAGCCACCAAAAGATTGTCAATACCAACTATCACTTTGCGGAGGCTTGGCCAGACTCGGTTTGGACAAGTCCACGAGACGTGAGCTTTGCCGAAGGCTCCAACGAACTGCTTGAGGAAGAATGGCAGGGAATTCGTCCGGATACGTTGACTCCACGAGCAGCCACAACATATTGGATGGTTGACACAATCCAAAGCATGGCTGAATACAAATTCATCGAAGGATTGGCCATGCTCGCTGGCACCGGTTACGTCATTCAAGGTCCCATTGAAATTGGTCCTTACTTCGATGCATTCAGCCGCAACGCCATCGAGGGAAATCGCTTTAGTCTTGGGATTCAAACGAGCAATGACTTCTCTCGCGAGGTTTGGCTCAGGGCATTTGCTGCTTATGGCAGCATGGACCGCCGCTGGAAATATGGTGGCTCTGCTGAATGGATTCTGCGGAAATCCCCTCGAACGGAATTGTTTTTTGAACACACGAGAGACATTGATCAGCTAGGTATGATGGGGTTTTTCGACCAAGGAAATGGATTCAACAGTGCACTGCAACTCGACACCTTAAATCGCTTGAGCGAGGTCACGCGCACCGAGGCCAGTTTTCTTCACGAATTTGGTTCGGGGTGGGGGCAGTTCGTGGAATTTCGTCACCGGAGCGTGGCGCCCCGCGGTGAAGTGTTGTTTATCCGCGACAGCGACCCGACCGGCACATCGCCTTTGATTACGGCAGAATTGACCTTACAGACGCGGTATGCCCGAAACGAGAAATTTGTATCTGGTGCGTTTGAACGGGTCAGTTTGGGCTCCAAGTGGCCCATTCTGACCGGCACACTCACCATGGGCATTCCTGGCATCCTGAACAGCGAATTCAATTATCAACGCTGGACTTTAGATGCAGAGGGTACGCGTCGTCTCGGCCCCTTAGGACGAATCGAATGGTGGTCACAAGGAGGCATGTACACCGGCCGAGCACCTGTGGTTTTAACCGAGTTGCAACCTGCCAACGAAACGGCCTTGAGCATCAATGAAGCTTTCAATCTGCTTCGATTTATGGAATTCGCAAGTGATCGATGGCTCCGTGGATGTGCGGAGTGGCATGGCGAGGGGCTTCTACTCGGGCGACTGCCCGGCGTCAATCGCCTTCGACTCCGAGAAGTTGCGGGCATCAAAGGTGTCTTCAGTACTTGGGATAGGCGACATGAGGCAATCACGGACATTCCTAGTACCACGTCAGGACTCAATGGATGGTACGCCGAGGCAGTTTTTGGCATCGAAAACATCTTCAATGTCTTGCGCCTTGATGTTCACCATCGCGTCACACCCTCCGAGGTGGGTATGCGCGAAGCATGGGGTTGGCGAGTGGGTCTTGGATTGGAACTTTAACCGACCTTTGTCCCATGGACCTCGTGGCCTCAAACCTAGTCAAGACGTACGGCAAGCGGACCGTTGTTGATCATGTTTCGTTCCGAGTGGCCCCTGGAGAAGTTGTTGGCTTACTCGGGCCTAACGGTGCTGGCAAGACAACGAGTTTTTATGCTGTTGTCGGATTGGTCAAACCAGATGGAGGACAAGTGCATTTAGGGGACGACGAGGTCACCAAAGATCCAATGTACGTGCGCGCTCAAAAAGGAATCGGTTATTTGCCTCAAGAGCCAAGTGTATTCCGGAAGCTTAGCGTCGAAGACAACATTTCCGCCATTTTGGAATTGCAGTCTTTGTCCAGGGCTGAAGCTTCGGGTCGCCTCGAACAATTGCTCGACGAATTCAGCCTTCAGACGGTAAGAAAAAGTCCTGGAGATGTTCTTTCAGGAGGGGAGCGTAGACGCACTGAAATTGCTCGAGCCTTGGCTTCCAACCCTTCCTTCATCTTGCTCGACGAACCCTTTGCTGGCGTTGACCCGATTGCCGTAGAAGACATTCAACACATCGTTGATCAACTCCGACACAAAGGCATTGGGGTTTTAATCACCGACCACAACGTCCAAGAGACCTTGCACATCACGGACCGAGCTTATCTCTTGTTCGAGGGCAAAATTCTGAAAGAGGGTACCGCTGAGGAGTTGGCAAACGACGACACCGTAAGGCGGGTTTATTTGGGACAAAACTTCACCCTCCGCTCACGCCCCTCGCTCTGAGTTGGGCATCGAGAAGACGGGCCACGTACTTCCCCATCACATCAAACTCCAAATTCATGGGTGCACCAACCGGGGTTCGATGAAGGTTGGTGTGCTCCCACGTGTAGGGGATAATCGCGACTGAAAATTGTCCAGGAGCGCTGTCCACCACGGTAAGACTTATTCCGCTTAAAGCGATGCTTCCTTTGGGGACTGTCATCCACTCTGTGGCTGGAGGGTGCTCAATCTCCAATATCCAACTGCCGTCGCGCTCCTCCACCGACTTGAGCGTGCCTGTCGTATCCACATGACCTTGCACCACGTGGCCATCGATGCGATCTCCTACAACCGCACATCGCTCAAGGTTGAATACATGTCCGACCTGACATGAACCGAGGTGGGTTTTGACCAGCGTTTCCTCGATTGCAGTCACGGTGTACACGTCATCGTCAATGGCCACCACCGTCAAACAGACGCCGTCGTGTGCCACGCTTTGGTCAATTCTCAACGAAGGCGTAAAAGGTGCACGCACTTCCAAGTGAACGTTGGTCCCCTCATGACGCAAGCCCACCAATTCTCCTTGGGCTTCTATGATTCCTGTGAACATGATTCAAAAATACGCCTCACGCCGGTTGAGAGGGAATGTTGAGGGACAGCGCTGACTCAATCTGACTTGCCTCGCTGGCCTTGCACCATGTTTATTTGTCCACTGAATTGTTCTATCACGATGCCCTGAAGGCGCCTAGTGTACACCGTCGCAGAGTGGAAGTAGACACCTTCAGGCAGGAGTTCTCCGGTTTCCAAATACGTCCCATCCCAATCAATGAGAGGATCACTGGTTTGAAATACGACCTCCCCCCAGCGATTGTAGATGACGACATTTACACTGTCTACAAATTTCCAAGGAAATGCCCTGAACTCATCGTTGACCAGATCTTCATTGGGCGAAAAAATGTTGGGCAGGAAGTAATACGGGCAATTGTCAACACACACGGTGTCGAGACCCGTGCTTTCATTTCTGCGCAACTGCCCATCTGGACCAAGCATCAAACTGTCAACAGCCGTGACCACAAAACATCCCGCGATGGTGCCTAATGCGTCGTCCTCGTTAAATATGGCGACGGTATCCTCTGGATTGTCCAGATGACGCCAGAGCTCTAACGAGTCTCCCAAAAAAGGAGCCCAGTATATGTTGTATCCCATGATGTCGTCAGAGTCACAACCCGGTGCAGGAAACCAACGTAATGTGTCCCGTTCAACAGAACATGAAGCAGTCACCTCAAGGACCATTTCACATGGTGCTGTGTAGTCAAATGGGCGTGCGCAGGCTTCCTGACTCACACTGATTAAGGGAGATTCTACCGTGGGGTCGTCGTAAGCCCCCAAGGTCGTTACCCGATAGCAATATGTTTCTCCATTGACGAGATTGGAATCCACGTACATTGGCACCTCGACGGTATCGATGACAACGTAGGGGCCACCCGTAGGAGATTGTCGCTCAATTGCATAAGCCTCAACGAACCACGGAACTCCCTGCTGAATATCCAACCTCAACCGATTGTCATCAGGGGTAAATTTCAGCCACGGCGTTGTCGCGGAAGGAGGAAGACCAACCAGCGCTGTTCCGCTCAGCAAATGAATGTCAAATGACCAAGCGTCCGACTCTGTATTGATTCCTGTTAACACCACAACAGTATCCAAACTCATTAAATCCGCATCGACATTCGAGGACCACATGGGTGCTGAATCATTGCCAGAACCATCCATACGTCTCCCCTGTAATTCGTAGCGATATGGCCCTGGAAATGCGAGAGTATCCAATTCTGAAGGAGGAGACCAACCTACCAAAATGGATCCTGACTCAGAAGTACTTGCCACCGAAGCCCTCGTCATGACCGGGATGTCTTTGCGAATCCGGCCACATGCTTCTTCACTTGCCAAAGAAAGTGCCCCATCTCCGTAACGCGTGACAACGCGATAGCAATAAGTGACTCCAAAACTCAATCCCGTATCGTCAACCCAACCAACTTCCTCCAAGGATTCGGCGGACCCTACAAATTCGTAACCAACGTTTCCGGGAATTCCAACCTCACAAAGAGCAGGCTCCCAGTCTGTCTCATTTTCTGCTGTCCTGCGGAATACATCATAACCCCCGAGGGTCTGAAACGGATTTGCCAGGTCGTCCACGCATTCGTTGGGCTGCCATGTAATCGACATATCGTAACCCAGCGGTTCAACAGCCAATTGCACGACAGGAGGAGATATAACGGTGATTTGACGTGTCTCAATATCCACAAGGGGAATTGCGTTGCCCACATCCTGTGACTTGAAAACCACTTGATAAGGTTGACCTCTTACCTCTGCACACTGCGGGGCCCAGGTAAACACTCCATTGCCTGCGCCGACATCAGCAAATTCAGCGGGATGAACAACCTCACTAAGCGCTCCACCGACAGCGGACATCGTGACTCCATCTCCATCTGGATCTGAGGCAAACACATTGAATGTGATGACCTCTCCCGCGAGAACACATGTGTCACTCAGTGCCACAATTTTTGGAGGCTGATTTGCGCACAACTGCACATCAACCTGCAGGTCACGCGTCACTTCTCCGACCTTGCGTAGGGTACCACCTACATCTCGCCATTCCTCGATGCGAATGGCCACGTTGTACTCCCCTGCAATTTGTGGTGTGTTCCAAGTGATGTCTCCAGTATTTCCATCAATCGTAAACATGTCGTCCGCAGAACTCACCTCATCCGGATAAACGTATGTGGGAATGAATTCTCCCCCGAAGCCCCGGCTTGGTACAAGGCTGTATGTGAGAAGATCGCCATCCGGATCATGCGCCGCGGGATTGTGAATCCATGTTTGATTCAAACAGGCATTTTCCGTCGCGGGATTCAACAACTGTACACTGTTGTTGTTGCCGGCTTGAGGATCAATAATCAGGAGCGATTGAATGGCAAAGGGTGTATCCACTGAACCTGTCATGTTCAATACCCCTTCATTTCGATTGGGATCTTCGACGGTCAGCGGATATATCCCAGGTCCCCCGTAAGTATGGGTCCCTCGATAAACATTTTTTTGAATGTCTCCAGGCATCGTGGTAATGGGCAATTCACGCGACAGGCTGTCAAGTTCATCTCCCACCTCATCTCCCCATGTCAAATACAACCAAGGACGGTCCGCTAGAGCGCTCGCCTTGGTGTATGTCGTGATGACTACCTCATAGGTCAAACCTTGGACATGAGAATAGGTGATTTCCCCAGCCCGGTTGTGGGTTCCATGTGCATTTTTAGGCACCACAAGGCAGGCCAAAACCATCCATACTCCGGCAAAAATTTGACGGTTTGGCGAGAAAGGGAAGATGACCATTGACATGAAAAGACCAAGGTACTCGTAGCTACCTTTGACCTCACCTTATGAGCCCTAAGAATTCCAAAATCAAGGTAGGTATTTCCTGCGGCGACCCCAATGGCATCGGATTGGAAGCTTTGGCTGACGCGCTGTCAGATGAGCGAAGTATGTCCGACATGATTCCCGTCGTCTTTGCTCCTTTGGAACTGGCTGAGATGACATTTGGTGATGTCCCTTGGGGAGAAGTTACCCATGTCAATCTCGCATGCGAAGGACGAATTAACCTCGTAAACTTTGAAGCACAAGACTTCAAGTACACGCCAGGACAAGCCTCCAAAGAAGCTGGAGCAGTTGCGATGAGAAGTTTGGAAATGGCTGTGGCCCATCTTGACTCGTCAGAGTTGGATGTTTTGGTCACAGCACCCATCAACAAAGACACCATCCGCCAAGCTGGATTTCCGTTTCCAGGCCATACAGAATACTTGGCGAGCAAGGCAGAAGTCGATGAGGTGCTCATGTTGCTTTGCTGTGATGGGATGCGAATCGGAGTGGTGACCGGCCACATTGCGCTCAAAGACGTGGTCTCCCAGTTGAACAGCGATCGCATCATGACCAAGCTTCAAATTATGAATGACAGTCTGACAAGAGATTTTGATCTGAATTCGCCACGAATCGCCGTTTTGGGACTCAATCCGCACGCAGGAGACAATGGCATGCTCGGGGATGAGGAGCTGCGAATCATTGCACCTGCCATCAGAACAGCCCAGAACGAAGGTCTCAATGTTCACGGGCCTATCGCAGCAGACGGCTTTTTCGGCTCAGGTGCCTTTAAAAATTATGATGGCGTGTTGGCCATGTATCACGACCAAGGCTTGGCCCCCTTTAAGGCGTTGAGTTTCGGCCGTGGCGTGAATTTCACAGCCGGCCTGTCCATCATCCGAACAAGTCCAGATCACGGCACTGGGTTTGACATTGCTGGTCAGGGCGTTGCCAACGGAGCATCCTTCCGTGAGGCCCTTCATCTCGCATGTAAGATTCGCCATCACCGCATCAATCAATCACATCAAACTTCCAAACCCATTTGACTTGTGCCAGCAAAGCCAAAGGGTCACTTGAGCTCAATTTTTCTTGGCTCCACGCAAATTCAAGGGTTGCGGTTGACATTTTCCACGTGATACGCTAACTTTGCGCTCCCCAATTTTGGAGGTCATGGATCTGCTGGCAGACTATCGCATCCCGTTTGTGAGTTTGAAGCCCGGGAAACATGAATTCCGAATGCGTGTGAGGCCGGAGTTCTTTGCTTGCTTTCCCCATTCAGACGTGGACCAGGTCCACGGAGAGGTTTTTGTCGAATTGGATAAACTAGATACGACAATGACCCTCCGTTTATCCTTGGAAGCTACCATGACTACCCCGTGCGACCGTTGTTTAGACGACGTGAGCATTTCCCTTACCGGAAGCGACAGGGTCTCGATTCGCTTTGGCGATGAAACATCATACGACGATGAGTTGTGGGTCCTTGGATCAAATGAATATCAATTGGATTTGGCAGATGCCATTTTTCAATTGGTTCATCTGGCTAAACCTAAAAGGAACGTACACGACAACGAAGAGGACTGTGATTTGGACATGACCGAATGGCGAGACTCTTCCCAAGATGAAGGAAACAAAGCAGATGACATCGACCCGCGCTGGGCAGCATTAAAAGGACTTGACAACTAACGCACTATGGCACATCCCAAAAGACGACAAAGCAAAACACGTACGCGGAAACGCCGTACCCACGACGCACTCTCTGCAGCGAACGTCAGCACATGTCCCACCACAGGCCAACCTCACATGTTCCACCGTGCGCACTGGCATGAAGGAAGGCTGTACTACAAAGGAAAGGTGGTGATGGAACGCGATGAGGCGTAACAGAGAACGATACTAGAACTCTTTGTGATGAAAAAGGACCCTTCAAAGGTCCTTTTTTCTTTGCTGAACTTTTCCACGGAGGACGTTGAAGACTCCTTGAACATGGGACCAAGACGCCTATACATGACTTCTAAATTTGGTGCTTCACTCTTATGCATATGGCAGCTGCAATCACAAGTGTCGCTGGGTACTTACCCGAAGACAGGCTCACCAACAAGGACCTCGAAAAGATGGTCGACACTTCCGATGAATGGATTCGGACAAGGACAGGCATCGAGGAGCGCCGCATTCTGAAAGACCCGACAAAAGCAACCTCAGATATGGGGGCTGAGGCTGTCAGAGCACTCTGTTCCAAATCAGGTCTCGACCCCACTGACATCGATCTCATCGTCTGCGCAACAGTAACTCCTGACATGCTTTTTCCATCCACAGCCAACCTGATTGGTCACAAGGTGGGGGCAACAAAAGCTTGGGGGTTTGACTTAAGTGCAGCCTGCAGTGGTTTTCTGTTTGCCCTCAAAACAGCTGCTCAGTTTGTAGAAAATGGTACGGCGAAGAACGTCGTGGTCGTGGGTGCCGACAAAATGAGCTCCATCGTCGATTACACCGACAGGACCACGTGCGTTCTCTTTGGTGATGCCGCTGCAGCAGTCCTGCTGCAGAACGATGAAGGGGATTGTGGCATTCTTGACAGCCAACTGTATTCCGACGGCTCGGGAGGCGATTACCTATGCATGCCTGCCGGAGGGTCCCTTCGACCTTCAAGCCATGAGACTGTCGACGCCAAACAACACTTCATTTTCCAAGACGGTCAACCCGTATTTAAAGCTGCCGTGACCAAAATGGCAGATGTCAGCTACGAAATCATGCAGCGAAACAATTTGACTGCGGACGACGTCGCGTGGCTCGTGCCACATCAGGCCAACCTCCGTATCATCGATGCGACGCAGCGGCGTACAGGTGTTCCCAAAGACAAAGTCATGATCAACATTCAGAAATACGGAAACACAACTGCGGCAACGATTCCATTGTGTCTACACGACTGGGAATCACAATTGACACGCGGCGACAATCTCATTTTGGCCGCCTTCGGAGGTGGCTTCACCTGGGGGTCGGTCTACGTCAAATGGGCCTACGACGGCAAGAAATAATGGTCTTTCGTAGCCTCTGAACTAACTTTCTCCCCCAAAACTCTCCGACATGAAACTGACGGAAATTCAAGATCTCATCAAGTTTGTCGCCCGAGCGGGCGTCACTGAAGTGGAAATCGAACAAAAAGATTTCAAACTGACCATCAAATCTGAAATGCCCAAGGGCCGAGGAAAAAAGGAGGAGCAGGTTGTTCAGACCATCCAAGTTCCCGCGGCCATGCCCCAGATGGTCCAAGCCGCGCCGGTTCAAGCGGCGGCTCCAGTCGCCGTCCCCGCTGCCGCCCCAGCACCTGCTGCAACTTCCCCAGAACCAACAGCAACAGAGGAAGACACAAGCAACCTCATTGAAATCAAGTCTCCCATGATCGGCACTTTCTACCGCCGCCCATCTCCAGACAAGGATGTCTTCGCTGAAGTAGGCGATGTCATCAAGCCCGGTGATACCGTATGTGTGATTGAAGCCATGAAGCTCTTCAATGAAATCGAGTCAGAGGTGCAAGGGAAGATTGTCAAAATTTTGATGGACGACAATTCTCCCGTTGAATACGACCAACCCTTGTTCTTGGTCGACCCCACCTGAGCCACGAACAGAACCCGATCTCATGTTCAAGAAAATCCTGATTGCCAACCGCGGCGAAATTGCACTTCGTGTGATTCGCACTTGCCGTGAAATGGGCATATCCACGGTGGCGGTCTACTCCACTGCCGACCGAGATAGCCTGCACGTTCGCTTTGCGGACGAAGCCGTCTGCATCGGCCCTGCACCCAGTGCTCAAAGCTATTTGAACATCCCCAACATCATTGCTGCTGCAGAAATCACCAATGCAGACGCAGTTCACCCCGGTTATGGGTTCTTGTCTGAAAATGCCAACTTCTCGCGCATTTGTGGTGAAAACAACATCAAGTTCATTGGTGCTAGCCCAGAAATGATTGATGCCATGGGAGACAAGGCTTCTGCCAAAGCGACCATGAAAAAAGCAGGTGTCCCAACCATTCCTGGCAGTGAGGGCATCTTGGCTGATTTCGAGGAAGCCAAGGCTTGCGCCCACGACATTGGCTACCCCATCATGCTCAAAGCCACTGCCGGTGGCGGAGGAAAGGGTATGCAGGTGTGCAAAGACGACGAGGAACTGGCGGAGGGCTGGGAATCCACTCGCCGCGAGGCAGGTGCCGCATTCGGCAACGATGGGATGTACATGGAGAAATTCGTTGTTGAACCCCGTCACATCGAAATCCAGATTGCTTCAGATTCTCGAGGGAAGGCGTGCCACCTCAGTGAGCGGGACTGCTCCATCCAACGTCGCCACCAAAAACTCGTCGAAGAAACACCGTCTCCCTACATGACGGACAAGCTCCGTGAGGCCATGGGCGAAGCAGCCATCAAGGCCGCCGAGGCTGTGAAATATGAAGGCGTTGGAACGGTCGAATTTTTGGTGGATGCCAACCGTGACTTTTACTTCATGGAGATGAATACGCGCATTCAGGTAGAGCACACCATCACCGAGGAGGTCATTGACTATGATTTGATCAAAGAGCAAATCAAATTGGCCGGCGGTGAGAAAATCAGCGGACGCAACCATTTCCCCAAATTGCATAGCATTCAGTGCCGCATCAATGCGGAGGACCCCGATCGCAATTGGGCCCCTAGCCCCGGGAGAATCACAGATTATCACGCGCCTGGTGGACATGGGGTCCGTGTAGATACCCACGCCTACGCCGGGTACATGATTCCACCACATTACGACAGCATGATCAGCAAGCTCATTGTCGTCGCACAAACCCGAGAAGAAGCCATCACGAAAATGCAACGCGCCCTTGATGAATACATCATCGAGGGAGTCAAAACGACCATCCCCTTCCACCAACGGCTGATGAAGAATCAACGCTTTCGCAAAGGAGACTTCACCACCAAGTTTTTAGAAGAGGAGAACGTTTAACAACCATCCCTTCATCGACCATCCGTCCAGTCCAGTCGGATATCTCAGGCTCTAGATAAGCTCAAGAATTCCGAATTTTGGCCACTGTTGCAGTAGTGCTCTGGCCTGTTGCCAAGGGTACCACAACAACTTGCCCTCCCCACAATTTCACATCCTTACTGCCCACCACGTAACGAGGGTCACTTGAATCGGTACAATCTGCTTCATAATCACCGCCCTTGACGAGCACATCAGGCTTGAACTGTTGTACCAGCGACAGAGGTGTGTCTTCATCAAACACAACCACTGCATTGACACACCGGAAAGCAGCCAACAAGCGCGCCCGATGGACTTGGGGATGAATGGGTCTATTCGAGCCCTTCTTCAAACGCTTCACACTTGCATCCGAATTCACAGCGACCACCAAACGATCTCCACAAGTCGCTGCTGCCTCGAGCACTTTGAGATGTCCCACGTGAAGCAAGTCAAAAACCCCATTGGTAAAGACCACCTTCAAATTTTGCTCTTTCCAATTTTGGACCTGCATTGCAGCAACATCCCGAGTATATCCATCCCCGTCAACCACGGCGCATTCGGTAAAGAAACAACATCAGATAGCCTAACCCTCCGGTGACGACAATCATGGCGGTTTGAGTTATCCAAACCACATTGGCCACAGCAAACCCAACATCTCTCGAAAATCCTACCGCAGCGAATCCCAATGACACTGCCCAGTGATACGATCCGATTCCACCTGGCGCTGGCAACACCATCCCAAATCCACCTGCGACCATGACCAGAACAGCATCTGTAAGTCTCACTTCATTCACTGCTGGAATTGCCTTGAACAACACAAAAGACATCAAGAAATACATCGTCCAAATGAAAAAAGTATGAGCCAGAAAAAGACCTCTTTTTTCCATGGCTAGAACACTTTGGATTCCCTTGCCAAGACCCTGAAGAAATTCAGCAACCCTTCCAACAAGTCCTGGGCGACCTTGCTGTTTTGCGAGCCACCAAAGCGCAACACCTCCCAACAAGGTCATCACTCCTGCTGCGATGAAAGTAGTCGTGGCAGGCAGCTGTGCCTCTTGCATCAACCCGAGGAAGGCCTCTAGGTTGGTGGCTAGAGCAAAGGCCACCAACCCAAAAAGCATGAGGAAATCAACAACTCTCTCGGTAATGACAGTACCCAAAAGTTGATCCACGGGGATTTTATCAGTTTGATTTAAGGCTGCACACCGAGCGACCTCTCCAGAACGAGGAACAAAGGCATTGGCAAAATATGAGAACGCCACGGCATGAACACTTCGCGCAGGGGAAGGGTGGTGCCCCATAGGTGAAAGCAAGATGTTCCATCGCAAGCCCCGGGATACGATGGCTAAATAACCCATGACAAATGACGCAGCCACTCCCCACCATTGAGCCGAGCGCATGTCACGCTTCATTGCCTCCGAATCCTCGACACCCTGCATGGCAAGCCAAAAAAGGCCGAAGCCAATGCCAAAAAAGAAAAGTGTAGTCAAACTCTTTTTGAGTGTCATACCAATTGATTGGTGTCTGTATCCGGAAACAGAATGACAGGCTTGAATGCTTTTGCTTCGTCTACAGTCATCATACCGTATGCAATGACGATGACAACATCACCCGGTTGGACTCTTCGTGCAGCAGGGCCATTTAAACACACCTGTCCAGTACCCCTTTCGCCAGTGATGACGTAAGTCTCAATGCGCTCGCCATTGTTGATGTTGACGATTTGGACACGCTCCCCCTCAACGAGTCCGGCAGCCTCAATCAAATTGGGGTCGAGAGAAATGCTGCCGATGTAATTCAAATCCGCTTGAGTAACCTTGAGCCGGTGCAGCTTGGCGCGCATGACGTTGATGAGCATGGCGCGAAATTACTGCAATGACCGGACCCAACGAACCTCGACACGACGGTTTTGGGCGGCATCCGTACCAAGTGGTTCTTTGCTACCCAATCCCGAGACCTCCATTCCCTCCCTAGACCAGCCTTTCTCTTGCATCAGGTGATTTGAAACGAAAGATGCGCGCTCCAGACTTAGCTTCAAATTGACCTCAGAGCCTCCTGACTCATCTGTATGTCCAGTGATGATCCAGCGTCCTGAGTTTGGTCTCGAAAGCTCAGACGACCACGCCACAAATTCATTCCAAGAGGATTCTATGGGTCTTGTGCTCCCCACATCAAATTGCACCACTGCCAAGGTGGAGGCCGGCCAATTGCTGTCATCTAAGACCTCACGACCTGCCATTTCATCCACCAAATCCAATGGCAAAAGCACAAAAGCAAATCCATTCTCAAAATTCAATTCGTATCTCCTCACAACCAGTCCCTCAGGGGACCTGATTTCAGCCAACGCCGATGCACTGGCATGAGTGCCTTCCCATTGAATGGTCCATGCATTGCCTGACGGCAAGCCCTCGAGTGAGACGCATCCCTGATCATCCAGGGTCATGGTTTGAACAATCGCCCTCGTGTTGACTTCTCGTATTGTCAGTACCTGTCCTTCTACATCATGATTTATGCAAAGTGTCCAACCAGACGGCAACGGCCGCTCAGGTTCTGGCCAAGACACTCGAATCACTTCAAATGACGACTCCTCAGACAAACGTCGAGCCACCCAGGTGAAAGAGGGGCCAACGGTAACCAATCCTAACAATTCCCCTTGCAGGGCGGGCGACAAGGTGAATGGTTCAGCACGCAGAAATTGGCGGACTGCCTTGGACGTAAACAACTGAAATTTTCCGCTTCGGTTGGAAGCAAAAGAAATGTC
>CESW01007316.1_pt1 | contig 53793 bp, 51 predicted proteins | sample 531171 | NCBI WGS metagenome assembly CESW01 (sample SAMEA2621859, study PRJEB7988) | marine metagenome | biome: marine biome (ENVO:00000447); feature: surface water layer (ENVO:00002042); material: "saline water (ENVO:00002010), including plankton (ENVO:xxxxxxxx)" | depth 5 m
TACTAATAGCTCAATTGGCTTGATTTATGCACTGAAAAAAATTTACAGATATAGATTTAAATTTCTTATTTAATCAACATTTTTAAAATTTATTATTTTATTATGTAATATTATAATATTGGTTATACATGCCAAAACATACTATATTTTAATTATATGAGTAACCTAAAATTATATGACGAAGCATTCACTAAAACTTTAGGTATAAATAAATCAAAATTAAAAAAATTAAATTATCAAGGTGTTAAAACTTGGGACAGTGTAGGTCATATGAGTTTAATATCTGTTCTAGAAAAAAAATTTAAGATTGAAATGGATATTGATGATATTGTTGATTTTTCCAGTTATGAAAAAGGAAAGAAAATTTTAAAAAAATACAAAGTTCTTGTTAGATGAATAAGAAAAATCTCATTGAAGAGTTTGGCATTAATTATATTAGATCATCTCAACAAAATAAATTTCCATTATTATTTATTGACAAAATACTAGAAGTTAAACCAGGTAAACAAGTAAAGGCTTTAAAAAACTTTACTTATAATGAGTGGTTTTTCCCTGCGCATTTTGAGGATGAACCAAACGTGCCAGGTTTTATTCAACTTGAGGCTCTAGTTCAAACATTTATTATGACTTTCTTATCAATTAAAAAGTACCGTAATATGAAAACAAATTTTTTTAACGCAGATAACGCAAAGTTTAGACGTAAAATTGTACCAGGCGAAACACTGGAAATAAATGCAGTTTTAAAAGATTTTAAAAGAGGCTTAGCTAAAGGCTACGCTGAAGGATACGTAAACAAAGAGTTTGCTTGTTCTGCTGATTTTGTAATAACAGTACCAGATATATTTAATAAATTTATACCGAAAAAATAAAAATATAAATTAATGCGTGTAGCAGATTATATTATTAATTATTTAAAGAATAAAAAAATAAAGAATTTTTTTTCCATTACTGGCAGAGGATCATTATTTTTAAATGACGCTCTTGCTAGAGATAAAGATGTAAAAAGTTTTTTTTTTCATCACGAACAAAGTGCAGCATTTGCTGCTATTACCTCCCCTGAAATTGATAGCAGTATAAGCTGCTGCATGGTTTCAACAGGATGTGCTTCAACCAACACTTTAACAGCAGTACTCTCCGCGTGGCAAGATAGCATACCTGTAATTTTTATATCAGGACAAAATTTTTTAAATGAAACCACTAGATTTAAAAAAAATAAAATTAGAACTTATGGTCAGCAAGAAGCTAATATAGTTGAAATTGTAAAACCAATTACAAAATACGCAAAAATGATCTCAGATCCAAAACATATAAAATATGAGTTAGATAAAGCTTTTTACCATGCAAATAATTCACTTAAAGGACCTGTCTGGTTAGATATTCCGCTTGATATTCAGAATAGCAGAATAAGTGAAAAAAAATTAAAAACATTTTCCAAAAATTATCAGCTTAAAAAATGTTCTTTAAAATTGATCAATAGAACACTTTCTCAATTAAAAGCATCGAAAAGACCAGTTATATTGATAGGAAGTGGAGTAAAAAAAAGTGAAAGCATTAATGAGTTTAGAAAATTTGTTAAGAAATATAAAATACCAGTAGTTTATACTAGTTCAGCTCCAAGCATATTGGGCTCTGAGTCTAAATACTTAATTGGTTCATTAGGATCTCAAGGATGTTCCAGAGAAGGTGCATTTTCAGTTCAAAATTGTGATTTATTAATTGTATTGGGATCGAGATTAAACTCTCTAACAATAGGTTTGGATACTGAAAAATTTGCAAGAGGTGCAAAAAAAATAATAGTTGATATTGACAGAGAAGAATATTTTAAAAATAAATTTAATAATTCAAGTTTAATATTATCTGATTTAGGTTTTTTTATCAGTAAAATGAATAAGAAAAAAATAAAAGTAAGTTGGAGTGATTGGGTACAAAAATGTTTAAGTTGGAAAAAACTTTTTAAAAAAAATAAAAAAGATATTTTTAGATCTTCAAAAAAAATAAACTTATATGAATTATCAGATGTATTTTCAAATACTTTACCAAAAGAAAGTGTATTTTTATGTGATTCTGGTTTCATTGATGTAATTTTACCAACCAATATAAATTTTAAGAAAAATCAAATTTGTATTCACCCCGTCTCTCAAGGGTCAATGGGTTTTGCACTTCCAGCTATTATTGGTGCGCATAGCACTGGAAAAAAAAATATCATATCTGTAATTGGTGATGGATCAATAATGATGAATATACAAGAATTACAAACAATAAAGTATTATAATATCCCCGCTAAAATCTTTATTATTAATAATAAAATGTATGGAATAATAAGAAGAAGACAAAAAGAATTATTTAGAGGAAGAACTATTGGGACAGATAATGCTAATGGTGTAGGTTCTCCTAATTTTAAAAAAATTTCAAAAGCATTTGGAATACAATACAAGCTAATAAAAACAAACAAAAATTTAAAAAAAGATGTCAAAGGCATCTTGTCAGAAAAAAAATCCATAATTTGTGAAATTATGGCTGATGAAAACCAGGAATATATCGAAACTGGATACGCTAAAAATATAAATGGAAAAGTTGTAAGAAGGCCTCTAGAAGATCAAAAACCTTTTTTAGATAGAGATATTTTTTTGAAAGAAATGATTATAAGTCCTATTGATCAGTAGCTATGAAAAAAAAAAGATCGATTAAATTAAATGATAATATAAATATAGGTGATACCTATAGACCTTACATAGTTGCAGAATTAAACACAAGTCATTTTGGAGATATTAAAATTGCAAAAAAAATGATTTTAAAATCTAAAGAGGCTGGCTGTGATTGTGTTAAATTACAGTCATGGACCTCTGATACTTTATACTCTGAAAAATTTTTTACAAAAAACCCAATATCAAGAAAATTTTTTGATAAATATTCATTAAATAATATACAACTTAAAGAATTAGCAACTTATTCAAAAAAAATTGGGATTTCATTCTCATCAACTCCATATTCTGAGGAAGAAGTAGATTTTTTAGTTAAAGAATGCAAGCCTGCATTTATAAAAGTTGCATCAATGGATTTGAATAATCATTTTTTTTTAAAATTTATTGCAAAACAAAATATACCAATAATACTATCAACTGGTATGGGGACAGCTAAAGAAATAGAAAATGCAGTTAAAGTAATTAATTCAAATGGAAAAAAAGATATTTGTATTTTGCACTGTGTTTCACTGTACCCATTAGATCACAATATTGCTAACTTGAAAAATATTACTATGTTAAGAAAAAAATTTAAAAATATTCCTATAGGTTATTCTGATCATAGTATCGGAAACACACTGCCTATAGCATCAATTGCATTAGGAGCATGCTTAGTTGAAAAACACTTCACATTAGATAATAAAAAAATTGGAATGGATAATAATATGGCGACTGAACCAAATGAAATGATGAAATTAACCTCGGAATGCAAAATATCTTTTGATTCACTTGGAAAAGAAAAAAGATCTTTAAGCAAAGCAGAATTTAATCAAAGAAAAAAAATGAGAAGAAGTGTTTTTACTAAAATTGATATAAAAAAAAATGAAAAAATCACAATAGAAAAAATTTTCTTAAGAAGACCAGGAGCAGGAATATCAGCGGATAAGATACATAGAATTTTAGGTCGCAAGGTGAAAAAAAATATTAATAAAAACTCTTTATTAAAAATATCAGATATAATTATTTGATTTGTAATGTGGAATTTTTATAAATTTAAAAGTAATGTTGCTTTATCTGACGGAAATGAAGATGTTTATTACAGTGATCTAATAAAATATTCAAAAAAAATTGTAAATAAATTAAGAAAAAAAAGTTTAACAGTAATTCTGGTAAATAATTCAATAAGTTCACTTGTTTGTTACATTTCTTTATTAAAAAAAAGATTTCCAATTTTAATTCTAGACGAAAGGGTATCAAAAAAAAATTTAAATAAGATTATAAAATTATATGAACCTGAAAATATCTGCTTATCAACACATAATTCTTATTTGAAAAATAATAATAATTTTAAATTAAATTTTTTTTTTAAAAATTTTCAATTCTTAAAAACGATTAAAAAAAATAACTTTAAGGTTAAAAATAATTTAAGCGTTTTAGCCACTACCTCAGGCTCAACAGGATCTGCAAAACTCGTAAGACAAAGTTATGACAATATTCAATCGAATACGTATTCTATTATTAAATATCTTAAAATAAAATATGATAACGTGACAATTACAAGTCTTCCATTGAGCTATACTTTTGGAATGTCAGTAATTAATACTCATTTAGAGATTGGCTCTAAAATAATTGTTACAAATAAATCTATAATTGAAAAAAAATTTTGGGAAATATTTAGTAAAGAACAAGTTAATACAGTCTACGGCGTACCGTACACATTCGAAATATTAAATAAACTTAATTTTTTTTCAAGAGACGCAAAGAATTTAAAATTACTTGCACAAGCTGGTGGAAAAATTTCAGAAAATCTCCAAAAAAAAATTAGTACTTATGCAAAAAAATATCAGAAATTATTCTTCATTATGTATGGTCAGGCGGAGGCAACTACAAGAATTTCTTATTTACCCTATAAAAAATTTGACAAAAAAATTGGAAGTATAGGGATCCCAATACCAGGTGGTAAAATCAGATTAGTTGATGAAAAAAGAAGAGTTATAAAAAATTCTAATAAAATTGGAGAAATAGTTTACGAGGGAAAAAATGTTTGTATGGGATATGCTTTAGACAAAGATGATATAAATAAAAAAAATGAGTGGAGAAATCGAATTTATACTGGAGATTTAGCTAAAAGAGATAGAGAAGGCTATTATTATATTGTTGGAAGAAAAAAAAGATTTTCAAAAATCTATGGTCTAAGTGTAAATTTAGATGAAATTGAAAATTTATTAAAATCAAAATTTAATAATTATAATTTTGCCGTTATCTCAAAAAAAAATAAAATTCAAATATTTTTAAATGCTATTGGTATTAATGACAGTGTTATTAATTTTCTTAAAAGAAATACCCTTATTCATATTAATTCATATGAAATAATTTTAGTTAAAGAAATACCAACTCTTTCTAATGGAAAAAATAATTATAAAGTATTATCAGATTACAGTTAGTTTTTTTGAAATCTGAAAAAAAATATCATAACCATCCCACTCAAGATTAATATCAGAAGATTTTCCATTTGGAACAATACGATCTACAGATTTAATTTTATCTAAATTAAGTTTTCTTTTTATAGTGTTGGGATCATAGCCAATATATGTAAGAGTTTGTATTTTTGGTGTAAACACTCTTTTTATTTCAAAGAATTCTTTAAAATCAATCTCAAAAAAAAATCCTCCAGGTGTAAAATAATTTTCAATTTCTTTAGTTATTTTATTTAATTGTAGTCTTTTAATAATTGAATGATTATTAATTTTTGATTTAACATTTAAATTAATTATAGCATTTGTCTCTTTATAAAACTTTTCGTAATTCCAATTTTCATATAATGTATAATTTTTTTTTCTTACTATTTTGTCAAATTCATTCCAAAACTTTTGTTTTGCAAATTTGATATTTTTTTTATTACCTTGCCAAAGTATAATTTTTGGGGATGTGCAGGCGTTTTGATCAAAAAATAATGTATCGTCATAGAAATATTTGGCTTCTCTCTCGAAAAGTTTTGAATTTAAGTAATTTTTAGCGGATATTATGCAGACTGAATATTTATCAGCAAAAGTGACGTCAAAAGAACTGGCAGGTAGTGGAAATTTTCTTATTTGATTAATTGAATTATCTCCCCCCCAAATTATTCTTACATCACAAATTGAGCACAGGTGCTTTGTTATTTGGTCAGATTTATCATACCTTATTAGTATAATTTTCTTTTTTAAACTATTAAATTTTTTCTTATTTATTATTTTGTTTATTAATTTTGTAAGTATTTTATCTTGGTTGTGAACGTTTTTTGATAATCTTATAATATTTGTATTACCTGTAATCAATCCAAATAATAAACTATATGCAAAATTTAAAGGTACATTTGATGGAGTGAAGTGCAAAACTAAACCTCTTCCATATCTGTTGTCTAAAAAATTTTTATATTTATTTTTTAATAATTTTAGATTTGCTTTTCTGCAAAAAAAACCAAATGTCGCAAGATCAGAATATCTTTGAATTTTTTTATTCTCAAAAATATTATTAGATAATTCATCAAAAAAATCTAATATTATTTGACTAAAAACATTTAAAGATTTTTCAACTTTATTATTAGGAAAGAAATTGGATTTAGTTTCAAAAATTATTTCTTTTTTTAATTTATTTGTAAACATCACTGCATCCTCTTATCTCTGAATTTTTAAGTCTACCTATAATTTTGAAATATTTACTTTTAGCTCCACATTTACAGTCATTTTCACCAAGTATTATACCCTCATCCTCTGTTAATAAAGAATGACCAGGGTAAGATTCTGGAATTATTGAAAATACTTGAACAATTCCTTTTTTACCAACTTTTGATGGAAAAAAATCGTATTTATCTCTAACTAATACATCATTAAATATTGAAGTATGAAAATTACCCTCATTACATTCAAAAAAAATTGAACCGGTTTGTTCAACCATTCCGTAATAATTATAAATATTTTCCAATTTACAATATTTTTTTAGTTTTAATTTAAAATCTTTATTAGAAATATTTAAATTAGATAATTTTTTCCATCCACCACCATGTATCATTATACTTTTTGAGAGATTTATTTTTTTTTTATGATTTATTAAACTTTTTAGAAATTTTTCATAAATTAAATAGGTAAAGCCAAAAATTATTATTTTTTTATTTTTATGTTTATTTATAAATTTTAAAATACTTTTGAGATCTAATTTAAAATTATTATCTAATGCAAATAAAGTTTCTTTACTAAAGTTTTTAAAACCGTTTATACCTGCTACTCTGGCAGAAAATTTATTTCTATTTGATAAAATGCTTTCTGAATCTATTATAATCATAGGCAACCTTGAATCACCAATTAAAGATTTAACTATTTTTGTAAGTACTTTAATTTGATTAATTGAGGTATTTCTATCAAGTATAATGTTTGATAGATTATTATTAGTTGTACCTGATGAATTCATAACCTTATAAATGTCTTTTGTTTTAATACTCTTAAGCATATGGTCTTTAAATATTTTTGTAGGAATATAAGGTATGTCTTTAATTTCTTTTATTTCTGAAATCTTTATTTTTTTTGAACGTAATAGAATTTTGTATTCAGGACATTTCTTAAAATGCAATCTTGTTAAAAATTTTTGATAATTTAAAAAAAATTTATCTTTAAAATCTTTAGAAAATTGAAATTTATTTTTTTTTAAAAGATAATTTAATTTCATATTTAGACTTTATTTAAAAATAATTATAATCAAAAAAACTTAATAACATATAAAAAAAAGTATTTATTGAAATAATATTTAATAAACTTATTTAATAGAAAAATTAAAAAAGTAAGTTAATATATGAAATTGATTTCTATATCTTATGCAAGAACCAATATATCTTAGACCATTAAAGCTAAATGACATAAACGATAAATATCTATTTTGGGTCAACAACCCTTCAGTTACTGAATTTTTGGAGATAGGCGAACAAAGCTTAGGATACAACGACTTAGTAAAGTATGTAAACGATTCACCAAAAAATGGGCGCTACAATTACGCAGTAATTGCAAAAAATTCACAATGTCATATTGGAAATTGCTCAATATATTCCATAGAACCCAATCAGAAAAAGTTTGAAATTGGGTGGTTTATTGGAGAAAAAAATTATTGGGGGGGTCATTATTCTTCAATGATAATTTTTTCTCTTTTTAAAATTGGATTTTTAGAAATGGAACTTGATAAATGTATTGGATGGGTAAACAAAAAACATATTAAAGCTAGAATGACAAATAAATTTGTTGGTTTTAATGAAAAAGGTGAAGAGTTAAGATTTATTCAAAAAGAAAAAAAAAAAAGTATATTTATGAAACTTGAAATAAATAAAAAAGATTGGTTATTACACGCTAAAAAATTATATGATAAGTATCCAGATTTATATGAACTATAACAAATATCATGAAAAAAATTTTATTTCTTGGATATAATTCAAAGAAAACTAGATTAATAAAATATTTAAAAAAAAACCATAAAGTTACTGTTTATGGTCAAAAAGAAATAACCAAAGAGTTTGTAAAAAATTACGATTTACTGATTAGCTTTGGTTATAAAAAGATTATTAGAGAAAATGTATTAAAATCATTGAAAAGACCTGGGATAAATTTACATATTTCTTATTTACCTTATAATCGAGGAGCTCATCCAAACTTTTGGTCTTTTATAGATAGAACACCTAAAGGAGTATCTATTCATGAAATAAATACAAGAGTTGATGCAGGAAATATTATTAAAAGAAAAAAAATAGATTTTAAGCTTTCCAAAAACTTAACATTTGAACAAACTTATAAAAAACTTATTATTGAAATTGAAAAATTTTTTATCAAATATCATGAAAGTATAATTGAAGGAAAATATAGAAGCATCGTTATAAAAAAAAAGGGAACAATTCATAAAAGAAGGGATTTACCTAAAAATATTGTTAAATGGAATATTAAAATACAATCCTACCTAGAAAAATTAATATAAATCCTTTTCAAATATTGGATCATTTCTTTTAAATTTTTTTTTTGTTTTTTTTCCTATTATTTTGAAATATTTTGAGGCACAAATTCCAATCTTAGGCCTGTATGTTTCAATATTTACTTTAGTAATTTTTTCATTTTGTTTAATATTTTCTTTTGCAAATATTGATCTTCTCAATTTTTTACTGATTTTTTCATTATCAGTTACAGCAATTTTAGTTGATTTAAAAATATCATTAGTTGTAGATTTTAAATCTTTTAACTGAATAGAATCTATAGAAAAAGCAGAGTCAGTTGTTATAGTTTTATTGTCTAACTTATAATGTTTTTCTATTGCAACAACTCCTTTTACAGTAGCAGCGATACAAGAATGAATAGTGTTGGTATGATCAGATACCCCAATCAAGTATTTTGGAAATTTTTTTTTAAGATAATCGATTCTACTTAAGTTTGTATCTTTAATTTTAGTTGGATAGGATGAAACGCAGTGTAAAATAATAATTTTTGAGTGATATTGTCTAATAAGATTGATTGCTTTTTTTATTTCAAACAAAGTTGCCATTCCTGTTGAAATTATTATTGGTTTTTTTTTTGACGCTATATATTCAATTAACTTATGGTCCGTAATTTCAAAAGAAGCAATTTTGTATATTTTACATCCCAATTTTTCAAGCAAGTCTACTGCTCTCAAGCTAAATGGACTACTAAATATTATTTTTTTATATTTTTTTGCAATCTGGAAGGCCTCCTTGTGCCAGGAAAAAGGTGTGTGGGCTTTTTTATATAAATTCCAGAGTTTCTTACCTTTCCATAATCCTTTTTTTATTTTAAAATTTCCATAATTTTTATCTAGAGTTATGTCTTCTGGCTCATATGTTTGTATTTTAATTAAATCAGCACCGTTAATACATGATTGTCTAATTAAATTTAAAAATTTTTTTTTTGATCCATTATGATTGCCTGAGATTTCAGCAATTATTAAGGGAGCTCGCTTATAACTGAATATATTTTGATTATTTAATTTAATCATTATTTTTTTAGTATATATATATTGATCTTTAATGAGTAAAAAAAATTATAATACAATAATTAATACAATTCAAAAAATAAGATCTAAAAATAACAAAAATTGGATGGATTTATTAAGATTAGCTTTTAAACATGCACCTAATCAATCTTCAAAAATTATGAAAAGAATTAATTCTGCAGATAAACAAATAAGCAAATATCTTAATAAACTTGAAAAAAAATAAATTTTAAATGAAAAAAAATTCATCAATTTTAATCACTGGGGGAACAGGTTCCTTTGGCCATACCTTTGTTCCATTAACTTTAAGTAAATTTAATCCAAGAAGATTAATAATTTTTTCTAGAGATGAAATGAAACAATGGGAAATGTCTAAATTGTTTAAAGATGATGATAGAGTTCGTTTTTTTATTGGAGATGTAAGAGATAAGGATAGACTGCATCGTGCTTTAAATAATGTAGATTATGTTGTGCATGCAGCAGCAACCAAAATTGTGCCTACTGCAGAGTACAATCCATTTGAGTGTATTAAAACTAATATCAATGGAGCTATGCATTTAATTGATACTTGTATTGATCAAGGTGTAAAACAAGTAGTTGCCCTTTCTACAGATAAAGCTAGCAGCCCAATTAATCTTTATGGAGCAACAAAACTTGCATCCGACAAATTGTTTATTGCTAGTAATTCTTCATATGCAGGTGGTCATAAAACATCTTTTGCAGTGGTCAGATATGGTAATGTAATGGGGTCAAGAGGTTCGGTAATTCCATATTTCATGTCATTAAAAGACAAAGGAACTTTAATTATAACTGACAAGCGCATGACTCGTTTTATGATTTCACTTGAACAAGGTGTTGATTTGGTTTGGCATGCTTTTAAAGATATGATCGGAGGTGAGATTTATGTTAAAAAAATTCCTTCCATGAAAATTTTAGATATTGCAAGCGTCATTGCTCCTGATGCAGATCATAAATTTATTGGTATACGTCCAGGCGAAAAACTCCATGAAGAAATGATTAGTGTTGAAGATAGCTACTATACATATGAATATTCAGATCATTATAAAATTTTACCACAAATAAATAATTGGGGTAAAGATGGTAAACGTATAAAGGGTGGCAATAAAGTACCTGAAGGTTTTTATTATAATAGCAAAAACAACAAAGATTGGATGACAAAATCAGAACTTAAGAAATGGATTTTTTCAAATAAAAAGAATTTAGGAAAAATATAAATCATGATTCCTTACGGACGTCAGGATATTACTGAAGAAGATATCGCTGAAGTTAAAAACGTTTTACGCTCGGATTTTTTAACTCAAGGTCTTACAGTTCCAAAATTTGAAAAATCAGTTGCTAAATACTGTGGTGCAGTAAATGCAGTTGCAGTGAATAGTGCTACAAGCGCTTTACATATTGCTTGCCTCGCATTAGATCTAGGGCCAGGTGATTGGTTGTGGACATCACCCAATACATTTGTTGCTAGTGCAAATTGTGCTCTCTACTGTGGTGCTAAAATAGATTTTGTAGATATTGATCCACAAACTTACAACATGAATGTTGAAGAATTATCAAAAAAATTGCATGAAGCAGAAAAAGTAGGAAAGTTACCAAAAATTGTTGTACCAGTTCATTTCGCTGGACAGCCTTGTGAAATGTTAAAAATATTTAATCTATCTAAAAAATATGGCTTTAAAATTATAGAGGATGCATCACATGCGATTGGTTCATCTTATAATAATAAGCTTAAAGTTGGTTCGTGCGCTCACAGTCATATTGCAGTTTTTAGTTTTCATCCAGTAAAAATAATCACTACAGCTGAAGGCGGTATTGCACTTACAAATGATGATGAACTTGCAGATAAAATGAGTCGACTACGAGTGCATGGTATAACAAACCAAATAAAAAAAATGAAGAAAAGACCAGAAAATGAAATTTGGAACTACCAACAGATAGATTTAGGCTACAATTATAGGATGAATGATATTCAGGCTGCCCTTGGTCTAAGCCAATTAAATCGTGTAGATAAATATGTTAATAGGAGACATGAAATTGCAAAATATTATGATTATGAATTTAATACTTTACCTATCACAATACCTTGGCAATTACCTGGAAATTATTCGAGCTATCATTTATATCCAATTCTAATAGATAAAAAATTGGTTAAAAAAAATCAGAGACAAGTTTATAACGAGTTTAGGGATAATGATATTGGAGTAAATTTACATTATATTCCAGTTCATAGACATCCATATTATGAAAATTTAGGCTTTAAACAAGGGAGCTTTCCTGAGGCTGAGAAGTTTTATATTCAAGCTTTAAGTTTGCCTATTTTTCCTTCACTTAAAATTCAGCAACAAGAAGAGGTAATTAATTGTTTAAAAGCGATAATCAATTAAAGATGAGTTTAAAAAAAACAAATAATCGATTTATAGTAAAATTTAAATTTGTAAAATTATTAAACTTATTTTTCAATTATTTTATTAGAAAGCAAAGTCTGTATGAGTAAATTGGGTCTTGGAACTGCACAATTTGGTTATAAATATGGAATTGCAAATACATCAGGGAAGATAAAAAAATTTGATGCAAAAAATATACTTTTACAGGCGAAAAAAGAGAGTATAGACCTTATAGATACAGCTGTTTCATATGGTAAAAGTGAAAAAGTTATTGGTGATAGTGGTTTAAAAGACTTTAGAATTGTCTCAAAGCTACCCACTCTCCCGATGAATATCAAAGATATTGATAAGTGGTTAGAGCAGAATGTACAAAGATCATTATTAAATCTTAATCAAGCATCACTTTATGGATTATTAGTTCATCGATCTAAAAATCTTTTAGGTAAAAATGGTAAAAAATTGATAAGTAGTTTAGAAAATCTTAAAAATAGTGGCTTAGTTGAAAAAATAGGTGTTTCAATTTACGATCCTTCAGAATTAAATAATGTGATGAAATTAACAAAAATAGATATAGTACAAGCTCCATTAAATATTGTTGATAGAAGATTTGAAATTAGTGGTTGGCTGTCAAAATTACATGAAGAAAAAGTTGAAATTCATTCTCGATCAGTATTCTTACAAGGGTTATTATTATTGTCCCAAAATAAAATTCCAAAAAAATTTGGTAGATGGTCAAATATTTTTGAAAAGTTTTTTTTATATTTAAAAAAAAACAAAGTTAATGCTTTGGAAGCATGTTTGTCTTATCCACTATCATTTTCTGAAATAGATAAGGTAATTGTAGGTGTGGATAATATTAATCAATTAAAAAAACTTATAAAAATATCCCAAAATAATTTGTTAAAATATGACTTTTCTTTTATGACCTCAAACGATCAAATGTTAATAAATCCATTCAATTGGGAAAAATTATGAGAATAGTTGCAATTGTTCAAGCTAGGATGGGTTCAGTGAGATTTCCTAATAAAGTAATGAAATTAATAGAAAATACTCCAATGATTGAAATTCTATTAAAAAGGCTCAGTAAATCAAAAAAACTGGATCAAATTGTTGTTGCAACACCTGGAAATTCAATTAATTCAAAACTTATTAAACATGTAAGAAATTTAGGCTTCAGTTGCATTCAAGGAAGTGAGAATGATGTATTACAAAGATATGTTGATGCAGCAGACAAAAGTAAAGCAGATGTAATTGTACGAATTACGGGAGATTGTCCTTTGATTGATCCCAAATTAGTGGATGAATGTATTAAAAAATTTTTTGACTTAGAAGTTGATTACCTCTCAAACATAGATCCTCCATCGTATCCTGATGGCTTAGATGTGTCTGTGATTACAGTTAAAGCTCTTAAAATTGCAGCAAAAGATTCAGTTAGTAAATATGATAGAGAGCATGTAATGCCTTACATAATAAATTCTGGTAAGTTCAATTTAGGTTTATTAAAAAACAAGAAAGATCTTTCTCATCTACGTTGGACAGTTGATAGTCCTGAAGACTTTAAAGTTATATCAAAAGTTTTTAAGTATTTTTCTCCTAATATTTATTTTGGATGGAAAGAAGTGCTCTCATTATTTGAAAAAAAGAAAGAATATTTTAAATTTAATAAAAATATGAAGCGTAACGAAGGTTCAAAAATTCAAACAGGACAAAAACTTTGGCTAAGAGCAAAGAATGTAATAACGGGAGGTAATATGTTGGTTTCAAAACGTCCTGATATGTTTTTACCAAAAAATTGGCCGGTATATTTTAGCAAAACTAAGGGCTGTAACGTATGGGATTTAGATGGAAATAAATTTGCTGATATGTCGATGATGGGTATAGGCACAAATATTCTTGGATACAGTCATCCAGAAGTTGATGCAGTAGTTTCTCATACTGTAAAAAACGGCAACATGAGTACTCTTAATTGTCCAGAAGAAGTCTATTTGTCAGAAAAGTTGATAGAAATTCATCAATGGGCAGACATGGTTCATTTAGCTCGAACAGGAGGAGAGGCAAATGCCATTGCAATTAGAATTGCAAGAGCAGCCTCAGGCCGTGATAAAGTTGCTATATGTGGTTATCATGGCTGGCATGATTGGTATCTTTCTGCAAATCTAGGAGACAAAAAAAACCTTGATGGACATCTGTTACCTGGTTTAAATCCAAAAGGTGTGCCACGACACTTAAAAGACACAGTATTTACATTTAATTACAATAAATTTGATGAATTAGAAAAAATATTAAACAAGAACGATATTGGTGCAATTAAAATGGAGGTTGTAAGAAATATAAATCCAAAAAATAATTTTTTAAAAAAAGTAAGACAAATTGCCAACAAAAAAGGAATTGTGCTTATTTTTGATGAATGCACAACTGGATTTAGAGAAACTTTTGGTGGTCTTCATAAAAAATATGGTGTTCAGCCAGACATTGCAACTTTTGGAAAAGCTTTGGGTAATGGCTATGCAATTACAGCCACAATAGGGCGTCGTGAAGTTATGGAGGCTGCTCAATCAACTTTTATAAGTAGTACTTTTTGGACAGAAAGAATCGGACCCTCTGCAGCATTAAAAACTCTTCAAATTATGGAGAAAGAAAAATCATGGGAAATAATTACACAAATCGGAAATGATATTTCAAAAATTTGGAAAAAATTAGCTAAAAAACATAAGCTTTTTTTAGAAGTTTTTGGCATACCGTCACTAATTAAAATGAAATTCAATAGTGATAAAAATTTATTGTACAAAACTTTCATTACACAGGAAATGTTAAAGCGCGGATATCTTGTTAGTAATAGTGTGTATACTTGCACAAAACATACAGTAAATATTCTTAAAGGTTATGAAATGGCTCTTGATGAAGTTTTTAGCATTTTAGCTAAATCTGAAAAAGAGCAAGGTATTGAAAAATTGCTTGAGGGACCTGTTTGTCATTCTGATTTTAGAAGATTGAATTAAATCAAGATTAAATATAAATATACAATTTATAAGTATAAATGCATACAGTTAAAAAATTTTTATCTTTGCTCACCAAAAATGAGCGTAAAAACGCTTATTTATTATTAGTCATGATTTTAATTATGGCGTTACTAGATATGATTGGTGTCGCATCTATTTTACCATTTATGGCAGTCCTCACGAATCCTGAGATAGTTGAAACTAACATTATTTTAAAAAAAATGTTTGAAATTTCTAATACGTTTGGAGTTGAAAATAATCAGCAGTTTCTTTTTGTTTTAGGCTCACTTGTTTTTGGATTATTGATAATTTCACTTTTATTTAAAGCATTAACAACATACGCACAGTTGAGATTTGTTCAAATGCGTGAGTACACTATTAGTAAACGTTTTTTAGAAGGATATCTTTATCAACCATACAGTTGGTTCTTAGGCCGTCATAGTGCTGATATTGGTAAAACCATCTTGTCTGAAGTAGGGGGTGTAGTAGGCAGGGGGATGAAGCCACTGATGGAGATGATAGCAAAAGGAATGGTAACAATAGCTTTAGTAATATTATTAATTATAACAGACCCTAAATTAGCACTAATAGTAGGATTTTCTCTTGGTGCAGCATATATAATTATTTATAGTTTATCGCTTAACTATTTAAGTAAAATTGGTGAGGAACGTTTAAGAAGTAATCAAAAGCGTTTTACTACGGTAAGCGAAGCTTTTGGTGCTGCTAAAGAACTTAAAGTTGGTGGATTAGAGCAGATTTATATAGATCGATTTTCTGATCCAGCTAAAACTTATGCTCGCCACCAAGCCTCAGCTGCAGTAATAGGTCAATTACCTCGTTTTGCACTTGAGGCCGTCGCATTTGGTGGAATTTTGTTGGTTATACTTTATCTTATGAATCAGAAAGGTAGTTTTAATAGTGCGTTACCTATAATTAGTCTTTATGCTTTTGCTGGTTATAGATTACTACCCGCTTTGCAGTCAATATACGCCTCTTTTACTAGACTTACATTTATTGGCCCTTCTCTTAATGCTTTATGTGATGATATTCAAAATCTAAAACCATCAATAACAAATTCAGATAAAGGATATGTAAAATTAAATAAAAAAATTAGTTTAAAAAATATTTTTTATAATTATCCAAATTCATCACGTACAGCTTTAAAAGATATAACTATAAATATACCTGCCAAAACTACAGTTGGATTAGTAGGTGCTACAGGAAGCGGAAAAACAACAACTGTTGATATTATTTTAGGCCTACTTGAGGCCCAAAAAGGCACCTTAGAAATTGACGATAAAATTATAACAAAACTTAATTCAAGAGCATGGCAACGTTCAATTGGTTATGTGCCTCAACATATTTACTTATCAGATGATAGTATTGCTTCTAATATCGCCTTTGGAGTAAAGTCAGTAAATATAGATCAAGAAGCGGTAAAAAAAGCATCTAGAATAGCAAATTTACATGAATTCGTAATAAATGAACTTCCAGAAAAATATAAAACTATTGTTGGGGAGAGAGGTGTGAGACTATCAGGTGGACAGCGTCAACGAATAGGAATAGCCCGTGCACTGTACCACAACCCGCATGTTCTTATTTTAGACGAGGCAACAAGTGCATTAGATAATGAAACTGAAAACATTGTAATGGATGCAGTAAACAATCTTAGAAAAGATATCACAATTATTCTGATAGCACACAGATTAAACACTGTAAAAAATTGTGATATGATTTTCAAGCTGGATAAAGGAAAAATTATAGAACAAGGCTCTTTTGATGATTTTTATAAATAAAAAATTAATTAATAAATTACAACTTATTTTAAACTTTTTTTATTTAATACTATTTGTCTGATAATTGGATGGACAATATAATATGGTAAATAATTATTTTTAATATTGTTATATTTTTTTATTTTTTTTTTTTTTATAAAATCGATTAAGGTTAAGGCTCTAATATTATTATCAAAGCTTCTTTCGATATTTTTGAAATTTTTAGGATAATTAAATTTTTTTTTATAAACTAATTTGCCTTCATCAATTTTTTTTCCCATCTGAAATATAGAAACAAAAATTTTTTTTTTCAGAATCACAGCATAATAAATTGTTGTACTCCCTTTAAACTTAGGCAAATCTCCAGGGTGGCAATGATATAATTTTTTTTTTAAAAGTGATGGATTTTTTACAATTTCACCTGAATAAGTGGAAACAATATTTATTTTAGCTTTATTATGGCTCAATTTTTTATAAATTTTTTCTGAATTAATATTATTTGTTTTACAATTAATATTAATTTTATTTAATTTTTTTTTATTTATTAATTCATAAACTCTACCAAAACTTTTTGAATAAAGAATTATGGCATTTATTTTTACTTTATTTTTTATTAATTCTTTAAGATAAATTTCTGATCGTTTTGTTTCTGATAAAATTAGATTAATCATAAATATAAATTTAATAATTTTTTTTCGTAATTTATATTTTGTTTAAAAAATTTAATTAAATTAGAATGTTTTTCTTTTTTGAACATTAATATTAATAAATCATTAATTTTTAAAATAGTATTTAGTTTTTGGATATTATTTACACGTTTGTCTTTCATCATAAATTTACTAAGTAAAATATAAGATTTAAAACATGCGTTCTTATTAGATTTTTTTTTTAAAGAAAATATATCATATTTTTCTTTTAGTTGGATATTTGAATTAAACTTTTTATAGAATGAAATAAAATTTTTTTTATTAAGTTTCGTATAAAAAAAATTACACGAAGTACAATATGTAGATTTATAATTTCCCTTATTTTCTAGATTTGTTATATAATTTATTGCTTTATCTCTTAAATCTATATTTGATTTTGAAAAAAGTATTCTTTGGTATTTAACTTTTCTGTAATTCTTTATCTTTTTTTTTATTTTTTCTAACATTATTTATTTTTTTTACAATTTGATTAATTTTTTTTTCAGAGTACCCTTGAAATTTATTATTAATTATTAAATCATTTTTGTAAGGATTTGGAAATTTAATAGCATCCCCAACAACATTTTCTTTTGAATAAATTTTTTTATTGTTTCTTTTTTTTAGTGAGGAGAATTTTGATTTTATAAATATTTGAAAATAATTATCAAATTTTTTTCTATTTAATTTTTGGTGTTCTCTAAATATTGATAGTATTGAGCATACTACCGAAAAACCTTGTGTTTCTAAAAATTTACACAGGTCTGATATTAATTGTGAATTTTTTTTTCTATCTTTAATAGAATATTTAAGATTATAAGTTAAGTATTTTCTTATTGTATCTCCGTCGACTAAAATTTTTTTCCCTTTAATTTTATTAAATATTTTTTTTGAGAGATAAGTTTTTCCTGAGCCAGATAAACCAATTATCCAAATTACCATTTTATTATATCTTTTTTTGCAAATTTATAATCTGAAATAGTATCAATTTCATACCAATAATTTTTGTATTTTTTTACTTTGAGTGAAATTATCTTATCTTTAATGCATAAATTTAGAAAAGAAGTCATATCAATTTTTTTATTTTTTATTTTTTTGAAATAATTATAACATTTGATGTAATTTTTTTTTTGTAATTTTATGATACCCATGAATTGGTACCTAGGTAATTTTTGACTAATAATTTTAGTACCTATTTCTATTATCTTATTTTTTTTTACAACTAAATTTTCAGCGTCCTCAAGAATCTTATTATAACTCATTCTTTTTTTCCAATTTTTCAACCAATTTATATTTACGGGTAGCAAATCTTCTTTCTTTTTTAAGAGATTATAAATTCTTTCATCAAATACAACATCACCGTATACAATTACAACATCATCTTTAATTAATTTATTTGCTAAAAAAAGACTATAAACCATATTTGTTGAAGAATATTTTTTATTTACAATCATAGTGAAACCAAATTTTTCTGAAATTTTTTTTAAAAAAAAATGCTTATAACCTGCTATTAAAATCTTTTTTCTAAAATGATTAAAAAAATTTTGATTATGAAAAAGTAGAGGTTTTGTATTAAGCTCGACTAAACATTTTGGTTTTTTTCTGAATTTTGCTGGTAATCTTGAGCCTTTACCTGCTGATAATACTATTAGTTGCATGAAAATTTTTTATTAATTTTTTATCAAAATCTTTAATATTCTTATATCTCTCCGGATGCCACATTATACCCATTATTTTCTTATTTTTTTCGTGAAAAGCTTCAATAGTATTATCTTCTGCTACTCCGAATATGTTGATCTTGTCTATTTTTTTAAATTCTATAGTTTCTTTGTGAAATGAATTGACTATTTTTTTGAAACTATTTTCTTTTACAAAAAAATTTACAGTATGATTTCCAACATGATTTTTACTTATTTTCAATTTAAATCCGAATTTTTTGGATAAAAAATGAGCTCCATGGCATATACCCAGTATCTTAGTTCTTTTTTTTTTAGCTTGGTTATAAACTAAGTCATTTATCTTATTTCTTACTTTATCTGCTCTACTTTGTTTGATTAAATTATTACCCCCAGCCAAAATTACTAGATCGTAATTTTCTTTTTTATTGTTATTAAAAATTTCAATAAATGAATTTTTAAAAATTTTTTTTATAAAATTTATTAACTTTAAATCTACGCAGTATTCAAATTGATTATTGTATATTTCTCTTATTGTAGGAACAATTAATATTTTCATTAGTATATTTTCTTATTTAAACAATCAATATTAATATATCTTTTATTTTTTAAAATATTATAAATTTCTTCACCAACTCCTATAGCTGCTGGCAAAGCCAATTCAGAAGATCTAATACTCATATGGGAATTTTGACCACCGTACTTTGTAATAAGTCCTTTAATCTTTTTTGAAAAAATAAAATCATATCCTGGATCTGCGCTCTCAATTAATACTATTTTGTTGTCAATTTTTTTTGTATTTTTTACATCATTAAGTTCATATAATTTTCCAGATATTACTTTTTGTGTAATAAAATTACCACCAAGAATATTTTTTTCTGAAACATATAAATCCTTTATTGTGGTAATTGTCTCTGGAAGATGAATTAATGAATTATTTTTATAAATTTTTTTATTTTTTTTAATTTTCTCTTTTAAATCATTTATAACAGAAATTGAGTCTAAATTATCATGAAGGTTCAATATTGAATTAATATTTACGAATGATAAATCATTTCTCGTAATTTTATATTTTTTACCAAATTCAATTAATTCTTTGAATACTAAATCAATACATTTTGTAAAAATAAATTTTGAATATTCTCTTGAGTATATTGATTTTTTTAAAAAATTAATAAATTTTTTATAATTTATATCAAATTTGTTTTCTTCTAAAAAATTTTGTATAAATTCATTTTGTTTTTTTGAAAAAATAAATCTAGCATTTTGATCTTTGAATTTATTTTTATTATTAAAATAAAAATAATAACCTTCTTTATAGTTTGGAGTAGTAATATCATACGTATTTGGTCGAAGATGACCATTTAATTTACTAAACTTATTTTTTGAAAATTTTACATAATCATTGTTAACTTTAGTAGCTATATTTTTAATTGAATTTAAAAATAAATTTTTTTCAGAGATTGTTAATACTTTAGTCTCAACTAATGAATTTAGTATATCTACGGCTATAAATCCACACCGCGCCAACCCAGCGAATGCAATAGTGCCATTTTTTTTACATTCCTCAATTAAATAATATATTTTACTTATATTATCTATATTAGCTCTTGAAAGACTGTTAATTGTTTTTTCTAGTTTTTCAATTTTTTCTAAATCTTTTTTTGATTCTTTAAATGCTATTTTGGTTATATTTTTAAGACTATTTTTAAAGTTGGAAATTTCTTTTTTACTAAATTTCTTAATTAACTCCTTTTTAAGTCTAGCATTAGTGTTGGGTGTGAAGCATGTAAAAAGAATTTTAAATTCAACTTTATCGTGATAATTTTTATTTTCTTTAAACTTTTTAAGATAAAAGTTAACAATTTTTTCAGAAAATTTTTGATCAAGATTTTTTGGTATCCAAGAATTAAAATCTACTCTTACATCAATATAGGGCGTACCAAAAAAATTTGTCATTAAATGATGAGACTCTATATTATTGTAACCATAATTATTTCTATGTTTTGACCAAATATGATCAGTCACAAGCTCTTTATACATTGATAATGCCAGGGGCCTTGGTTTAGTGCCAATTATTTCTGCTGGGTTCCAATCTGGCATTACGCCAAAATAATTTGTATCTCCATAAAGATCATAATTTTTTTCCTTAAGCTTGATTATTTTTTTTTCTAATCTTTTTAAATTTTCAAAATAAAATTTTTTGTTAACAACATTTTTATTTTTTGATAAAATAAGCTTTCTTACTTGCAAAATATGTAATTTATTTTTTTTATCAAAAGCAAATTCAATATCTAACAAATCATATCTAAAAATTTTTTTTAATTTTTCTATTTCTAATAATAATTTATAAAAAATATTTTTTTTACTAACATATTTTATATCTGCAATAGAAATAGAAAATGAGTTTTCTTTTCCAGATGTAACTATTTCTGTATTATTCCCTTTATGAAAATTTATAGTAGTAATTGGAAGATAATTGTGAATATCAACTGTTGTGCATACACCAGAGATCTTAACATTTGTTAACATTTTTTGAATAATTATTTCATTATCTTTGTCTTTTTTATTATAACTTTTAGAAACCTCTAAGATTTTACTAATTAATTTATTATGGTTATTTGTTGGTATATTAAGAAAACTTTTATATTTTCCTGCATTTGTTGTTTTAGATGTATCCTCATTTTTTGAAGACGATCTAATAGCAATTTTTTTATTAAAAAATTTTTTTTTAATTATATTAACAATTAAATTTTTTTTTTTGAAAAAAGAATTTGAATTTATAAGAATTAAGTTTGGTACATTAAACCCTTTTGATCTGAGAAATAAAAGTGTTCTACCTTTAGTTTTTTGCATATTTTTTAGTTAAAAATTTAGTTCATATCTATATTTTTTTTATGAATTATAAAACCATTTTTTCCAAATTTTATTATTTCAACTTTATTTTTCAATCTAAGACATTTGAAAAATTTTTCTATTTCATTTTTTTCTATTCCCCCTTGCATTTTTGACTCATAGCTTTTGTAATTAGTTTCTATTTTTAAAATTATTTTTCTTATTCTAGCTTTTAGAAATTTAAGATTATGAATTATTACATAAAATGGATTAAGCAGCATTACTTTAAGTTTGAGTAATTTTATATTAATACGATTAATTTTTATATTTTTTATATTCTTCATTATTATTTTTGAGGAAGTTGTTTTTGAGATATGGTATCTATTCTGTATTTTTTTTCTGTATATATGTTGTTTATAAAAAACCTTTTTATTAAGATATTTTAATAAAATTTTATAGTTTGTAGCTTGTGGTGCACATTTGTTTGCAAAATTTCTGAATGTTACGTTACTTTTTATATTGTATGAAATTGCTTTCTTACCCATTATTATAGATTGTATTCCTGCGGTTGACTCGCTAAAAATAACAGATTCTGCAGCAGCTATATATGATGTTAAGTCAAAATCGTTATTTACTAATACATTTGAGTATTTTTTTAAAGCAAATTTTTTTTGCCAATCATATAAATTTTCCGTTGGATGTGGTTTTACAATTATGTTGTAGTTTGGAAAATCTTTAGTTAGCTTTTTTATTAATTTTACATAAACTATATAGTTCTTGTAACTATCTTCTAAAGATTTAATTCTTTTTTTTAAAACTAATGAAGTTATTTTACTGTTAGTTTTTTTTATATTTTTTTCATCAGATATTACTTTTTTTAAAATTTTTTTAGAGCTTACAAATGTACTAGGAATAAAAATATATGGAGTATACTTTTGTAAATTAGATATCTCTTCTTTAAAAATTTTTGAATATACCTGATTTCTCCATAAATCAAATCTTGGAGATCCTGTTTTAAATATTTTTTTTTTATAATTTTTATACTCTCTACACCAACCCTTATAATCAAAATTTCCCCACGTAAAGACTCTGTCTACTAAAGAAATATTCTCCTCACTGCTTCGATAATCCAATAATGATTTAAAAGATGATTTATTACTTTGAGTAGCTCCACCTTCCTCATCTAAAGATATATAAGCATTCCCTCTATTTTTAACTCTTTTGATATGAGGCAAATCATACCAATTGATTGACTTATAAAAATATATACCTTTTCCAAATAATGATAATGCACTTCTTGTTGACATTTTGTCTCCAATAAAAAAAACAAAATTTTCATTTATATTATTTGCTATAAAAAATAATTTACTTAAAAGCTCTCTAGTTTTAACTTCTATCGGAATGTAAATTAATTTCATATTTCTAAATTACTTATATTAAACTTTATCAAGATCTTAAACTGATAATACTTAAATAATTATATTTGGATATGTAGATTTGAAAATAGTAAAATTTTTTCAATTATTTATTTTATTACTAAAAATCCTTCAAATGAAATACATTTGAAAATTGTCATATAATCTTTAAAGCCTGCACGCTTTAAAAATAAAAAGTTTTCATTTGTTGAGTAGGGTTCCAATACGCCTTTTAAACTATTAGTTTTGTTTATAATTTCTTCAGGTGAAAAATTTCTATCTAATTTAAAATTAGTGTAAACTTGTGTCATTATGTCTTGAAATCTTGCATCTGGAGCTCTAACTTTATCAAAAAAAATAACTGCTCCACCCCAATTTAAAGATTTAAATATTTTATTAAATACCACCTGCCTTTCAGATGGTTTTATAAAAGCTATAGTAAAAAAACTTGTAATTAAATCAATATTATTTGGAAGTTTATTTTTAACAATATCTTTATTCAAAAATTTTATATTTTTTATATTTTTATTATTTTTTCTTGCAGCTAAAGTCATTTTTTTAATAGCGTCATAACCTTTAATTTTTAAATGTTTATCAAGGTGTCTTTTATTTAGTTTATTTACAAAAGTTCCAGTTGAACTTCCAAGGTCAAGTACATTTGAGTTTTTTTCTAAAAAAAAATCTGAAATTTCAAGTCCTAATTTGTGGCATAATAAATAAAGTGGAATAGAGTTATTTATATGGCTATCAAAATTCTTCCAAACATCTTTATCAAATGTCCAAGATGCATTATCTGCCTTGATAGTTTGACTTAATTTTTTCTTTTTCATATTTGAACGTAGTATAATTACATATAGAAAAGTTTAAACTTTAAAAGTTACGTTAAATTTATTTTTGAAATTTTTATAGAACATGAATGTTGAAAAGTTCATAAAAGTATCAAAACTTGAGGTATAATCATCTTTGATGAACTTATCAAAATGTCTGATAAATTTTTTAGTATCTAATATTTCGTATTCTTTAAAATCTCTTGAATTGATATTATCTAAAATAAATTCTTTAAGATGGGTTTTTAACCACTTAGTTTGAGGGTCTGTAATTGCTTTTTTTTCTTTTGAAAAAATTTCTTTTTTTATCATTTTGCCTGTAGCTTTTTTTGAAATATATCTTTCAATACCATCTTTAATTTTATAATCATTTCTAAGATTAAAGCAAAATGCAGATAGGTCTGTGTCAAGAAAAGGAACACGATTTTCAATTCCACAAGACATACTTAATCTATCTGAATATTTTAAACTTCTTGTTAAATTTATATAGTCAATGTCAACTAGTTGTGACTTTTGTAAAAAATTGATCTTATTGTTATTTTTTTTATTGTTTTGTTTTTTAATAATTTTTTGTGATAAAAATCTATTATTGAAATATTCTTTATTTAAAAAAGGTTCACAATTTTTAAGCATACTAAATTGATCTTTTATAGTATTTATATAATTGTAGAATTTTCTTGCATTTCTCTTTAATAACAAGTTTATAAATTTATTTATGTCTTTTTTAGTTTTTATTTGATCTAAATAAAAATGTATTAAGTTATACTCATATCCACCTAATATTTCATCACCACCAGTACCCTCTAAAGCTACAGCAACATTATCTTTTTTCATTTCTTTTAAACAATTATGATGACCAAATAATCTTATTGAAGTGAATGGTGACTCTAATCTCAAACACATTTGATCAAAATCATTTATTACGTCTTTAGGTTTTATTAATTTTAATTTATTTTTAATTTTTAGATTTTTTGATATTTTTTTTGATATTTTACCATCACCAATATTATTATCTTCAAAATCATAAGTATAGTTTGTGAACTTTTCTAAGTAATTCTTTTTCATTATTGAAGCTAAAACTGCACTATCAGTTCCACCACTAAATAGGAGACCTATTTTTCTATCTGATATTAGATGACTTTTAATAGAATTCTTTAAAAGATTTAAATAATCTTTTTCAAAGTTTTTACTTTCAGTATTATTTTTTGCAATTATTGACCAATATTTAAATTTATAAATTTTATCTTTTTTTATTATTGCAAAGGTTGATTTTTGTATAGATTTTATACCTTTAAAAAAAGATACTTCATGATGATCCATTTTTTGTCTAAACAAAAAATCTGCAAAAGCTTTTTTATTGAAATTATTTTCACTTGAAAAATTTAAAATTGGTTTTATTTCAGAACTTACCAGAAATTGATGATTATCTTTCTTAATATATAAAGGTTTTATGCCAAACCTATCTCTTGCAATAAAACATGAATAGTCATTTTTGTTAAATATTAGAAAACTAAACATGCCTTCTAGATACTTGAGGCATTCTTTTCCATATTTATGGTACATGTTTAATAAAATTTCAGTATCAGAGTCACTTTTAAAATTATAACCTTTTAATTTAATTTTTAATTTTTCTGCATTATAGATTTCACCATTAAAAACAATTATTAATTCTTTTGAGAATGATACCATTGGTTGATTTGCTTTAGAACTTTGATCGATAATACTTAATCTGTAAAAACTTAAATTAATTGAATTGCTAAATAAAAATCTCTTATCATCTGGCCCTCTATGAGAAATATATTTGGAGCTATTTATAAATTTTTTTTTATTAAAAAATTTATTTGATTTAAAGGGTATTTGGGCAAAAAATCCACACATACAAAATAATTATTTTTTTTGAAAAATGATATGGTGAACACTTGTTGATAAATCTAAGTTGGTAGCTTTGCTATTTTTTTTTATCAAATAGTCAAAATTTTTAATTTTATTTTTAAATTTAATTATTTGATTCAAATAAGGGGGTGTTTCAGTTTTTTGGCATACGAAATTAAAATTTTTTTTTTCAAACAATCTAATTAGTTCATCAGATGAATATCGTGGGACAGAACAAGCATCTAGATAATTAGATAACATTTTTTCAGATCTTACTTTATGAAATTGTTTAACATATCTTTTATATTCTTTCCTTGTAAGTAAAGCATGACCCCACGGAATAGCAGTAGTTGCAAATCGATGAGGACCTAAATATGAATAAAATGGTCTTATTTTTAAATAAATAAAAGTTCCTTTTTTGGAAATTGAATTAAAATTATTTATAACTAATTTCCAATTGTGAATGTGTTCAATACCTTTACAGTAGATTACGTCAAATTTTTTTTTAATTTTTTTTAATTCTTGAGCACCTACTTTTTGAAATTTATACTGCTCTAGTTTTTTATAATTAAATTTACCTAATATTGTGTCTTGAGGTTTAAAGATCTCTTTTTCTGCAGTTCCTTTTATATCTTTACTATAAAAATCATATGAAAGTATATTTTTAATAATTTTACTTCTGAGATATTTTATGTTTTTTTTAAAAATTCCATTTTCAAGTGGTATTCTAGCTGAGCCGTGTTCATAAGGTGAATAAAGATCGGTACCCAATGTACTTTTTATATTATTAGTAATTAAAAGCATTTTAGGTAGAATTCCATTCCCAGTACCAACATCAATGAGAGATTTCGTTTTTAAATTAATTCCTATACTATTGAAAATATCTATAAGTTGATGAAACTGGCATAATTTTTCTGCATAGTATTCTTTTTTAACAGCTAAATTAATTGGAATGTCATAGTAATTGGTTCCTTTTTTTGTTTTTGTTAGGAATGGAATTAAATATTTTTTTTCACTTACAGGGAGTAGTAAATTTTCATCTGTTCTAAAAAATTTTTTCATAAGAATTACAGTTCAGTATAATTTAATTATATAACTCAATACTACTTTACATTAAATAAATTAATTGATTCTAAAATTTTAAGAATTGGTTATACTATAACTTATCACAATTTCTAATATTTGAATATAATTAAAGTTTTTACTTTATGAAAAAAAAAATTATTTTTATAACAATTGAAAGTGTCAAAAGAGAATTAAATTCCAAGATTTTGTTAGCACTTAAAGCTCTTAAGAGAAATTACAGAGTTGTTATAGGACAAAAGGGAGGTTTAAGGCAGTTAATCTATGATACCCACCCAGGAATAATGATCTTAAAAAGTTTTGGTCCTAAAAATACAAAACATATTAATTATATTAAAAAAAATAATTTTAAAATAGTTTCAAGCGATGAAGAGTTAATCACAGCGATGGATTTTGAAGATAAAATAGAATGGAGAATGAACAACGTAAATGTGGACAAAATAGATTTACTTTTAGCCGTTGGATCAAATGATTTTCCAATTTTGAAAAGAAAATTTGGCTCAGTTGTAAGTAAAATTCTTCTTTGTGGAAATATAAGATTAGAATTATTAAAAAAAAAATATTCAAGATTATTAGAAAAAGATTCCCAATTATGTAAAAAAAAATATGGAAATTATATTTTGTTACTTACGTCATTTGGAAGCATAAATAAACTTCACGAAAAATATTCAATTGACTTTATTTTTAATAGAATTATTGATGAAGACATTGATCCAGACTCTCATCATATATATCTTAAAAATGAAGAAGTAAAAATGAATAGAGAGATGTTGATTAATACATTAAAATTTATAGATAATTTTGAGAAAAATTTTCCAAATAAAAAATTAGTAATATCTCCTCACCCTAATGAAAAAATTGAATTTTGGGAACATTATATGGATAAGAGGAAATTTAAAAACATTTTTATTAATACTGATATGCTTTCTTCCTCTTATTCAATAATTTATGGTAGTGAAATGATAATTTCATTTAATTCAACTTCTTTATTGGAAGCTCATTTTTTAGATAAAAAGAGAATTAACTTATTGGGTAATAAGCCAAGGAATTCAGAAATTGATCTATTTAGAAAATGTTCCAAAGTAGTAAGATCTTCCCAAGAGCTTATAGAAGTAATTAAAGATTTAGATAAAACAGAACACCAAGAAGTTCAAGAGATCACAGAGATAAAGAATTATCCAGATAATTTTGATAGTTTTGATAGCATTCTAAATAGTTTTGATGAGCTAGAAGAAGTTTATGCATATGATTATATTTATAAAAACAATTACTACTACTTAAAAAGTAAATTGAGATCATTTAAAAATTATATTAAAAAAATTATTAGTTATCAATTGAAGTTAGATCCAATGATAAAGCACCTGCATAAAAAAAAGGTTGGAGACAGAATGAGCCAAAAAAATTTTATTCAAAATGTTCAACATATTAATAGTTTAGAAAAAGTGGATAATTTAAAAATAAAAAAAGTTGCACCAGAGGTATTTTTACTAGATACTTAAATTAAATATTTAATAAAATGTTTCTTCAAAAGTATACAAAATGTATTTTTTGTGGGTCAAAAAAATTAAAAATAGCATATAATCAAAATTATACTCATAATTTTTATACTAGAGCTATTAAAAACGATTTATCTTTAACTGAAAATTTTTTTAAAAGTATGAAAGTTTATGAATGTAATAATTGTAATATAATCCAAAATAATCCTTGGTTTTCAAAAGAAACTTCATTTAAAATTTTTAATCAGATTTATGGTCAACATAATAGAAATTGGTCTAATCTTATAAATTTTTTTCAAGCTGGAATTAAGCCTGATCACGGTAAACTTTTTGAAATAATAGTTAAAAATATTAAAGTAAAAAAATATTGTGAATTTAATGTCCCATTTATGGGATTAATGATACATTTTTTTAACAATGAATATAAAAAAAGTTCGAATTTTTATAAAAATATTTTTAGTTACTCATTAAAATACCTTTCTTCAAGGCAAGTTGCTGGAATAACAAAAACCAAAAGAGATAAAAAGCAATTAAATGCAAAAAAATATTTAAAAAAATTAAAAAATCTAAAAAATAAAATACGTATAAAAAAAGGTATAAAAAAATCTATTATTATTGATAACTCATATTTAAGTTGGCTTTATAATGATAACTATGATTCAGTAAATAGCAGAGCATTAGCTTCTGAACTTTTTAATATTGAAATTGAGGATTTTAATTTATTAAAAAAATCAACAAAATATGATTTATTTGGTATATTTCATACTTTAGATCACACACATCAACCTAAAAAAATTTTAGACTATGCTCTAAGAAATAGTAATTATGTAATATTATATTGTCACTCCCACGAAAATCTTGAAAAGCAACACTTGTTTTCTTTTACAGATAAATTTATTTCATATTTAAAAAAAAATAATGTTTTTTGCCAAGATTTAACATTTGATATTGGAAAAAAACTTAAATCTAAAGAAACTTACATTTTATGCTCAAAGTATAATAAAATTAATATAAAAATTTAACTTGTGAAAAAAATTGTCGTAGTCATACCAGCAAAGAAAAAATCAAGAAGATTAAAAAATAAAAATATATTGCCAATCAAAAATCAACCAATGTTTTTATATGTGGCTAGAGAAATTAGTAAATCAAAAAGAATTAATGAAATAATAATTTCATCTGATTGTAAAAAAATAGAAAAAATTACAGTTGATAACAATTTCACTTTCGTGAAAAGGCCTAAAAAATTCACACTCGAAAGTGCTGAAAAGCAAGATGTAGTAGTCCACACAATTAAAAAAGTTTTTAAAAATAAACCCAAACCTGATATTGTCATATCGCTTCAACCAAATTCTCCAGAACTAAAATGTAAAGATTTAGATAAGGCGCTGTTTTTTTTTGAAAAAAGACTTTATCCTAATGCAAAAATTAAAGAACTTATTTCAATTAATAGAAATAAGATACAAAACGCTGCTTTTAGAATAATGACTTATAAAACTGTTTTTCAAAAAACTTTAAGTACCAAAGTTGGTGTTTATGTAAAAGATTTAATTGATATTCACACACTAGAAGAATACTTAAATGCAAAAAAAAATATTGAAAAAAAAAATTAGTAAGATAGGAGTTTTTATATCTGATGAGGGCTTTGGTCATTCAGTTAGACAAAAAACTATAATTAGTGAGTTTTTGAAATATAATCAAAATATTAAATTTACAATTTTTAATAATAAAAGACTGCTATTTTTGAAAGAATATTTTGGAAATAAATTAAATTACATTTTTTATCCCACAACACTAAATACAATTAAAAAAAAAAATGGCGAATTAGATTTAAACAAAACAAAAAAAATTTTAATAAATTGGCCAAAAAAATCAAATTTAGTCATTAAAAAATTATTAAAAAATAAAGAAGAAATAGATTTTGATATAATTATTTCTGATTTAGTCCCAGAAGCATTTAAACTTGGAAAAATTTTAAATATACCATCTTATGGAATAGCTAGATTTACTTGGGATTGGTTCTTTTACAATTCTAAATTTAAAAAATTAAAAGAAACTAGAATAATAAAGGAAAGTTTGCAATTAGCTGATAAAATTTATTTTCCAACATTTGTAAAAAATAAAATATTATCAAATACTTATTTAAAATTCCAAGAGACAAATTTAATTTTTAACAGAAATATATTTCAGGAAGGTACCAATGAGTTTTTTAAAAGTACCAATACTTATAAATGTTTAATAATGGACAATGGAACAAAGACAAATTCCAATTTGATACAACAAACCATTAAATATCTAAAGAATATGCCACATATTGATTTTTATATATCAGTAGATAATTTTTCCGATGAGTTAAAAACTTTAGTAGCTCAACAAAAAAATTTAATTCCCATACAGGGTTTGAAAAATATGCACAGATTAATAGCCTTTGTCGATTTTTTGGTAGCAAGAGGAGGATTTAACACTATAACAGAAATATTGATTTTTAAAAAACCAGCATTGCTTATAGATGAAAAAAATAATCCTGAGATTAAAGCAAATCTTGATCAAATGCAGAAATTTAATTACTGTTCAATCATGAAACAATCTAGTTTTAAAAATAATTTTGAAAAAAAAATAAATTACTTTATAAAAAAAGAAGTGAATAAAATAAAAAATAATTTAAGTAGAAAAAAAATTCAATCTAATGGAGCAAATCAAATAGTTCAGAATATCATTAAAGATTATGAAAAAAATTAATCTCATAGCTGAATTGTGTCAGAATCATTTTGGCGATTTAAATATTGTTGAAGAAATGATTCATGCTGCAAAAGAAAATGGTGCTGACTTTGTTAAGATTCAGTCTATGAGGTCAAAAGATTTGAATTATCGAAAGAGATTTGAAAAAGGTATAATCGAAGGTGGCACAGAGAGATGTAAGCTTAGACCTTTTAATCAGGAATATCAGAGACTTAAAAATTTAGATTTAAGTATAGATGATCATTTTAAATTTATTGAACTTTGTAAAAAATATAAAATTAAACCTATGACAACAATTTTTACAAGAAATAGATTAAATTTAGTAAAAAAAATGAATTTAGATTATATCAAAATTTCAAGTTTTGATTGCTCATCTCACACAATGATTCGAGAAATACTTGCAAAAATAAAATCAAAAATGATTGTTTCTACAGGTGGGGCATATGATAGAGAGATCTTAAAAACAGTAAAAATTTTAAAGTCTTTTAAAAGAAAATTTACATTGCTTCATTGTATTTCTATTTATCCAACAATTCCAGAGGTTGCATCATTATTAAGAATAAAATTTTTAAAACAATTAAATAAAAGCGTGGGGTTTAGTGATCATTCAAATGCAGATATATACTCATACGATTTATCTGCTTTATCTAAAACATTAGGAGCAACATGGATTGAAAGACATTTTACTATATTAAAAAAAAATGCAACAAAAGACGGAGTTGTGTCAGTAAATCCATCTCAACTTAAACAATTAAGACAAGCAGTTGACTCTCCAAACTCTGAAATATTAAAATATATAAGAAAAAAATACAAAAAAGTAGAATTATCAAAAATTCTAGGATCATCTAACAGAGAATTAACAAATGAAGAAATGCTTAATAGAGACTATTATCAAGGTAGATTCACTAGTAAAACAAAATCAGGAAAAATCGCATACAATTGGGATGAAAATATAAAGTATGATAAAATCATGCAGGTGTAGTGACCTATAATTTCAAAATAATTAATCATTATTTCAGTAAAATTTCATAATAAAGTAGATTTTCTTGAATATGAAATCTGTAAATATTTTATACAATAAATAGTGTAAAGATTTTATGAGATTAAAATTTAGAAAAATTAATGAACCCTTTAATATATAAAATTAAAAATAAATTATTTAGATTTTCTAAGGAGGCATTAAAAATTAAAAAACCTTCTTATCAAGAACTTATTAAATATAAATCATATAGAAGGAGCTTAGATAATAAGTTTATACTTAGTTTTGGCGCGGGAAGATGTGGTCAAAATTGGTTTGCAAAAATATTTAATTCTCATTCCAATTGGATAGGTACATGCGAAAGATTTTCTGATTTTGAGGCATTCTACAGATTTATAACCTATTATGATCTACCAATAGATAAAGACAGTATTTTCAAATTATTTATATTGGCATCTAACAGGGATTTAGCAAAATATAATAATACTCTTATTGGATCTCCATACTTCTCTTTTGGTGTTAGAGAATTGTTTGAAAAATTAAATCCTAATTTTTTATTTTTTCATATTAGAAGTCCAATAAAGTCGATTGAATCTTTTTATAGAAAAGGTTGGTATTTGTATTCAAATGATTTTGTGAACAATAAAGTACCAATAATTGATCAATCAAATAATTTAACAAGAAGCTTTTCAAGAATAGTTCCTAACGATGAATATTTCAATGAATGGGTTGAATTGACTAGGATTGGAAAAATAACTTGGTTTTGGGCTACAATTAATAAGGTTATTTTAGATGAATTTAAAAAAATTAAAGATATTGATAAGTTTATTTTTAAATTAGAAGATATCGATCAAAATTATGATTTCTACTTAAGATTATATTCTAAATTTAATTTTCAAAATAAAATGAGTGAAAAACAGTTTTATAATATTATTTATAAAGCACCAAATAAGGGCCCAACAGATAAATATAAATACAAAGATTGGAGCAGCATAGAAAAAAAAGAATTTGAAATTATAATTGAAAGAATATTCCCTTACTATGAGGATATTCAGACAAATATTTAAATGATATATTTTTTTAGAGATATTATCTCATCATTGATACCAATAAACTTAATTACAAAAAAATATAATCCTGTACTTTTATACCATTCAATAGGATCAAGTACTAAATTCAGTAGTAATATAGACCATGTGGATCTAGAAATTTTAAAAACTCAATTAAAGTTTGTTCAAAAATATTGGAAATTTGTTTCTATTGATGAATACGCAAGGGCAAGAGATAAAAAAGGTCTTGCTTGTATCACAATAGATGATGGTTATAAAAATGTTATCGAAGAAGCATTAGAAGTATTTAAATATTTAAATATTCCTCTAACTATTTTTATAAATTCCTCTACTTTAGATGGAAAAATTTTTTGGAGAGATAAAATAAGATATTTAATTGAAAATAAAATGGTCTCAAAATATATAAGTATTTCAAATTTATTTCAAAAAAAACATATAAATAAATTCTATACAGTTTCTAAGAATCAAAAATTTAATAGTATTCAAGTTGAAAAAGATATTGATCAATTTTTTATGAAAGAAAAAATAATATTAAATAATAGTGAAAAATTATGTTTCGATAGTAAAAAATATTTTATTAAAGATAATTTAATTAGTTATGGAAACCACACTGCAAATCATTACATGCTCTCATCACTCAGTAAAAAAGATCAATACGATGAAATAATTAAATGTAAAAATTTTATTGAAGAATTGAGTGTCACTAAATCAGAAGTTTTTTGTATCCCTTTTGGTGGAGATGACAGTTTTAATAATGACACACTTTCAATTCTCAGAGATCTGAATTACAAAAAAGTGTTAAAAAGTACAAATAATTTAGATACTTTAGCAATTTCAAATGAGATTTCAAGATTTATGCCTCAATCTTATGACATAGAGAAAACCTTAAAAAAGTTATTTTTAAAAAAAATAATTAGAGGATAAGAACATTTTAAAATTTTTAAAAAAATATATTAATAATTAACATGAAAATTTTGTATATTTCAAAGTCAATTATTCCCTCCAGAACAGCAAACAGCATACATGTCATGAAAATGTGTCAGGCATTCGCTGATAATGGACACGAAGTAATATTATTAGCACCTAATATAAAAAATAAATTTCAATCAGATGTAAAAGATTTATTTGATTATTATGGAGTGAAAAAAAATTTCAAAATAATAAAACTTTGGCACCCAAATTTAAAGGGAGGTGCTATTTTATATTTATTGACAATTTGTTTTTATTTAATTTTCAATAAAAGACCCAACTTAGTATATGGAAGATTTCTACATGGTTGTTATATTGCAGCTTTACTTAAAAATATAGTTACTTTTGAGTCACATGAAGCTATTTTTAGTAAAAAAAATCATCGATTATTTTTTTTCAAAAAACTTATAAATTTTAAAAATTTTAAAAAACTCATCGTAATATCACAAGCATTAAAAAACATGTATTTAAAAAATGGATATTTAAATAATGATAAAATTCAGGTAGCACACGATGGTGCAGATGAAGTATTAGATTTTGAAAATAAAATTAATCTTTTAGGTTCTAAAAATAATTTAAAAGTCGGATATGTTGGTCATCTTTACAAAGGTAGAGGAATAGAGATCATTATTGAAATAGCAAAAAATATAGATGACATTACTTTCCATATAGTAGGAGGTTTAGATCAGGATATATTATATTGGAAAAACTATACTAATAATTTAAATCTAAAAAATATTTTCTTTTATGGATTTGTTTCTCCAAAAGATACAACAAAATACAGAAACTCATTTGATGTTGTTTTGGCACCTTATGCTAAAGAGGTAACAGTAGAAGGAAAAGGAGACACTAGTAAATTTATGTCTCCAATTAAAATTTTTGAATATATGTCGTGTAAAAAAGCAATTGTAGCATCTGACCTGCCAGTTATAAAAGAGATACTTAATGAAAAAAATTCTGTTCTCTTAGATTGTAATAATATTAATTTGTGGATAAGTACAATTAACAAATTGAGAGATATTAATAAAAGACAATCTATCGCTAATCAAGCATTAGCTGATTTTTATAGATATACATGGAAAAATAGAATTGAGCTTGTTATTTAACAAAATATTTCAATAACATAAAATTTTTGTAAAATGAATTTCACTAACGATTTTTTTTGTATAATTTAACTTTAAATCGTATAGATCAATAAGCATGGGAAAAGATGATAAAAAAATTGTTGTTACTGGTTCTGCGGGTTTTATTGGTTTTTCATTATGTAAAAAACTTTTAGAACGTGGTGATTATGTAATAGGTATAGATAATCATAATGATTATTATGATCCTAAAATCAAAGATGCAAGATTACAGCAATTAGAAACATATTCTAATTATAAGCATTCCCGTATAGATTTAGCAGATAAAAATGGATTAGAAAAAATTTTTAAACAAAATAATCCATACAAAGTGGTCAATTTGGCCGCCCAAGCTGGTGTACGATATTCTATAGAAAATCCTCTAGCCTACATAAATAGTAATATTTTAGGATTTGCCCACATTTTAGAAAATTGTCGTCATTATAAAATAAAACATCTAGTATATGCGAGCACTTCAAGTATATATGGGGCTAATACAAAAATGCCTTTTTCAGAGCATGACAGTGCTAACCATCCACTTTCTCTCTACGCAGCATCTAAAAAATCCAATGAATTAATGGCTCATACATATAGTTATCTTTATAAACTACCAACCACAGGACTTAGGTTTTTTACAGTCTATGGGCCTTGGGGTAGACCAGATATGGCATTATTTAAATTTACCAAAGCTATATTGGAAGGAAAATCAATTGAAGTGTTTAACCATGGAAAACACACTAGAGACTTTACATATATTGATGACATTGTAAGTGGCGTAATAAAAGCATTGGATAATATTGCGGGTATTAATCAAGATTGGAATGGTGATTTACCAGATCCAGCAAGTAGTAAATCTCCTTGGCGAATTTATAATATAGGAAATAATAAACCTATACATCTTATGGATTATATAAATGCTCTTGAAACAAGCTTAGAAAAAAAGGCTAAAATTAATTTTTTGCCGTTACAATTAGGGGATGTTCCAGATACATATGCAAATATAGATGAAATTAGTATTAAGTTGAAATATAGACCATCCACATCAGTTATCGATGGAATTAATAATTTTGTAAAATGGTATAAAGATTACCATAAATTATGAACAAAAAAACCAATCAACTCAAAATAGCAATTATTGGATTAGGTTACGTTGGTTTACCTCTTGCTCTTGAATTTGCAAAAAAAAAAACTGTAATTGGTTTTGATGTTGAAAAAAAAAGAATTCAACAATTAAAAGTTGGATTTGATAAAAATTTTGAAACTACAAAAAAAGATATTAAAAAAATAAAAAAAATTAGATTTACCAATAATGAAGAAGATCTTAAACTTGCAAATTGCTTTATTATTACTGTACCAACGCCTATAAAAAAAAATAAAAAACCGGACCTAAAACCTCTGTTTAGCGCATCAAAAACAGTTGGTAAATTTATAAAAAAGGGAGATTTGATTATTTATGAGTCGACAGTTTATCCTGGTTGTGTAGAAGAACAATGTGTGCCTGTATTAGAAAAATTTTCTAAATTAAATTTTAATAAAGATTTTTTTTGTGGTTATAGTCCGGAACGTATAAACCCTGGAGATAAAAAACATAATATTACAAATATAAAAAAAGTTACTTCAGGTTCAACACACGAAACTGCTCAGTTAGTTGATGATCTCTATAGGGAAATAGTAAAAGTTGGCACACATAAAGCACCATCATTAAAGGTGGCAGAGGCTGCAAAAGTTATTGAAAATACACAGCGTGATTTAAATATCGCACTCATTAATGAACTATCAGTACTTTTCAATAAATTAAATATTGATACAAAAGCTGTATTAGATGCTGCTGGAAGTAAATGGAATTTTTTACCATTTAAACCTGGTCTTGTTGGAGGTCATTGTATTGGAGTAGATCCTTATTATCTAACTTTTAAAGCAAAAAGCATTGGTTATTACCCAAAAATTATTTTAGCTGGGAGAAAGATCAATGATAGCATGGGAAAGTACGTGGCGTTTGAGTTAATAAAAAAAATGAAAAAAAAGAAAATTAAAGTCAAAGGATCTAGAATCTTGATTATGGGTCTTGCATTTAAGGAAAATTGTTCCGATATTAGAAATTCTGGAATTCAAAGTGTTGTTAAAGATTTAAAAAAATATAAGTGTAAAATTGATCTGCAAGACCCATGGGCAGATAAAGATGAAATAAAAAAAACGTACAACAAATATCCAGTTTCAAAATTAAATCAAAATACTTATGATGCAGTTTTATTAGCAGTAGCTCATGAAAAATTTAAACGTATGGGTTTTAAGAATATTTCCAAATTATGTAAAAAAAATAATGTTATTTATGATTTAAAATATTTATTTCCCAAAGATGAAATTGATTTAAGATTATAATTTAATTTTTTTAAAAACTAATGATTAAAGTGATGATAATAATATTTTATTTGATTTGCAATTTTTGGAAATATGAGTTCTGATTTAGTTGGTTTTATTGGTATTTCTTTAGTTTCAATAATAACAATTATTATTGCAATAAAATGGCCTGGTATTTCTAAAATTATTTTTGTGGCATTAATTGTTCGTATAATTTTGCTGTTACTTGGTCATTATGTATTTGTTTTGCCAGATAGTACTGCTGATGCAAAATCATTTGAAGGTGCAGCATGGGATATAGCTCAAAATGGTTTTTTTAATTTATCAGATTATTATAAGGGACCCGATAGTCGCTTTATTAGTTGGTTAATTGCAATTTTTTATTCGCTATTTGGTCGAAGTGTGTTGATGGCAAAGTCTATGACATTATTTTTTGGAGTAGGTAGTGTTTTTTTAGGATGGAAAATTGCTAATAAACTATGGGACACAACTATAGCAAATAAAGTTGGCTGGTTTATAGCATTATTCCCATCATTAATTTTATATTCAGTTTTAGTTATGAGAGAAGCATATATTTGTTTTTTTCTATTGGTAGCAATTTATGGGATTGCTAATTGGTCTAAGACTCAAAACTTTAAATCAATTATTATAGCGTTGATGGGATTTGCTGCTGCCTCTTTCTTTCATGGAGCTTCAGCAATAGGAGCTTTTACCTTTATTATATATGTGGCTGTTGTTAGTACTAAAGAGACACTAATATCATTGAAAACTTATAAGATAAAATTATTCCACTTATCCATGTTAGTATTATTTATAATTTTTATAGCATTTTATTTATCTGGTAAAATTTATATTCCCTACATAAAAGATTTTGAATTTATATCTGATCCATATACTTTTTTAAGAAAAACAAGAGTTTCTGTTATGGGAGTAGCAGCCTATCCAGAATGGTTGATACCAAGAACTTCATTTGAATTAATTTATAAAGTTCCAATCAGAGGTATTTATTTTTTATTTTCACCATTTCCATGGGATGTTAAAGAGGTTAGACACATAATTGGATTATTTGATGCTTTTATATATATCTATTTATTTATTCTAATTTTAAGAAATTTTAAAACCATTTGGCAAGATCCAGCCTTAAGAATCATTTTATTAATAGTTGGATCTTACGTTTTGGCATTTGCAGTTGGTGTGGGTAATTTTGGGACTGGAATAAGACATAGATCAAAGTTTGCTGCAATGTTAATATTATTAGCTGCACCTTTGCTTAATAAATTGGTTTTTACAAAAAAATCATTTAAAGAAAAGAATTTCTAGACTATTAGTTAATTAATATTTTTTTAATTATTGGGGCTCATTGGTCTTTATTCAATTATATGAAAATCATACATATTATAAATAGTTTAAAAAAAGGTGGTGCAGAAGGAAATTTGCATCGCTTATGTAAATTTCATAAGAAAAAATATAAAAATAAAATTGATATTGTAATTATAACTTTGATAAATAATGGGTTTTATGAGCGTGAGCTAAAAAAATCTGGTATAAAAATAATTTCTATAGGTATTGATAAAAAAAATAATTTTTCAAATTTTATAAAAAAAATATTACTCTTTCGAAAATTTATTAAAAAACAAAATCCTGATATTATTCAAAGTTGGATGTATCATTCAAATTTTTTGACAATATTTATTCAAAGATCATTTAATCATAAAATCTTTTGGAACATCAGACACTCTATTTTAAATTTAAAAATGTCTAAATTAACAACCATTATTATATCTATAATATGTGGGCTGTTTTCAAGATATGTGCCAAAAAAAATTATTTATTGCTCAGAAAAAAGTATAAAATTTCATGAAAATAAGCATTTTTATTCTAAAAAAAAAACACAGCTTATTGAAAATGGATTCAATGATAAAATTTATTTTCCCTCAAAATATAAACATTTAAATTTTAGAAAAAAAAATAAAATAAAAAAAACTGATATTATCTTAGGTTTTGCAGGAAGATATACTAGTGAAAAAAATATAAATTCATTATTATTTGCATTTTCAAAAATAACAAAAGAATATGATAATATATATTTGTATATGGTTGGTAAGAATATAAATAATTCCAACAAAGATTTAGTGAAAAATATTAATGACTTAAATTTAGAAAAAAATGTACTTCTATTAAATGAACAAAAAAATTTATTAGAATTTTATAATGGTATAGATTTACTTTTACTAACTTCTCATACAGAGTCATTTCCAAATGTAGTTGCAGAGGCTATGCTGTGTTCTACCCCAGTATTATCAAGTAATGCTGGCTGTTCAAAAAAAATCATTAATGATTGTGGATTTATTATGAATAATAATGATTATTTATCCATTTTTAAAAATTTGAGAAGATTCATAAAATTTTTTAAAGGTAAGAAAAAAGAGTGGAATACCCTCAAAAAAAAATCACAATTAAGAATAAAAAAAAATTATTCAATAAAAAAAATGGCAAACATATATTTTGAAAACTGGAATTTTTAAGTGAAAATAATTTTTATTTGTACAAGATCAATAACATTTAATACATTTTTAAAATCTCAAGCAAATTATCTGATAAAGAGAGGTTTTAAAGTAGAGGTAGCTTGTTCAGATAGTGAAAAATTAAATTTTAACAAAAATTTAAATCACAAAATCAACTTCCAAACTAGGATGATTGATTTATTTAATATTAAAAGATATTTAGAAATTTTTTTTCAAATCAGGTCTTTAATAAAAAAAAATAATAAAACAATATTTTTTATACATACCCCTGTAGCCTCACATTTATTTCGATTATTAACTTTCTTTTATAAATTAAAAATAATTTATTTCGTCCACGGTTTTAGATTTACGTCAAATACAAGTGTGTTTAAGTCCTTATTTTTTAAGGTAATTGAAAAAATTTTATCAATTAAAACAGATATTTTTATTACTATTAATAATGAGGATTATAATTATACTCAAAACAATCTTTCTAGAAGTGCTTTATGTTATAAGTTAAATGGAATTGGTCTAAGTAAATCATTAAAAATCAAAAAAAAAAATCATAAAAAAGAAATTAGAAAGATTTTAGTAGTAGCTGCTTATAAAAAAGAAAAAGGATATTTTGAAGTATTAAAAGTAGCTGAAATGTTAAAAGATAAAAATATAAAAATTGAATGTTATGGGTATGGGAATTCGAACCAATTCAATTCTATCAAAATTAAAAAAAACCTAAAAAATATTTCATTTAATGAATTTGATAAAAATTTAAAAAACAAAATTAAAAAATATGATATTTTACTTCATCTCAGCAAAAGAGAGGGTCTGCCAGTAGCAGTTATGCAGTGTCTTTCAGAAGGTTTGCCTGTGATTTGTTATAATATAAGAGGAAATAACGATTTAATAGTAGATAAATTCAACGGTTTATTTGTTCATACATATAAAGATGTTCCTAAAAAAATTTTTTATTTAAATTTAGAAGAAGAATTTTTTAATAAACTTAGAAATAATGCAATTAAATCAATAAATAAAAATTTTTTTGAAAATGAAATAAATTATAAATTATATAAAATAATAAAAAATTACACTAATAATTATTAATGAGCGATGAATTAAAAAATTTTAATTTTAGAAAATTAAAAATTTCTGATTATGAAGAATTTAATAAATTATTTTTCTCTTGTTTTAAAAAAAAAATAAGTTTTGAATTTTTTAAATGGAGATATTTTAGCAATAGGTTATCTTTTTGTTATGGAGCATTTACTTCATCAAGATTAATTGCTAACGTGGGTATGGTATCAATTAAACTTAATAATAAACCAAATAATATTGCTTATTCAAGGCATTCTAGCATGGTTTTAAAAAAATATAGAGGTATTGGAATTTTTTCAGAATTATTAAGAAAAGTTAAAAAAAAAATATCGAAAAAAGTAAGTTTAATCTTTATGTGGCCCAACAAAAATAATTTTGCAAATTTTGGTTTAGGTAAAGATAATATTATTAAAAAAAAATATTACTTATATAAAACGAATTCAAATTCTAATTTATTTAAAAAAAATGCTAAAATTACTTTTGGTGAAATAAAAAAGTATAAAAATTTTTTTGAAAGTAGTAACAGTCTTCTATTTAAAAATTTTACTTATTTCAAAAAAAGATATATATCATATAGAAAGCATGATTACTTTTTAAATCAATTTGAATATAAAAATCTTAAAAGTTTTTTTATATTGAAAAAAAATAAAGATAATACAGGAATAAATTATGTATTATTAGATCATTTCGGATCTGAAAAAATATATTCTAAGCATCTTTCATACTTACTAAGTAACCAGAGAAGATTGATTTTTTTATCACAAAAACAGTATAACAATTCTAGATATCGATTAGTCAACTATTTGAGCCTAAAAATTGGATTTATTAAAAAATTTGATATAAAAGAAAAAAAATTTTTTTTGAATAATAGAAAAGTTTTTTTAGGTGACACTGATATATTTATAACTATTTAATATTATTAATAATAAAAATTTAAATTTTTGTTAATATTTATGATTGTTCAAAAGATTAGATTTTGTGACATTTTTCTTTCTATAATAATGCTGATAATTTTTTCCCCAATGATGATGATAATTTCATTTATTTTGCTCATACTTGAAGGAAAGTCTATTATTTATAAGCAACTAAGAATTGGTTATGAAGGCAGAAAATTTAATATTTTAAAATTTAGAACTATGAGTGAAGCCGCTTACAAAGATGAAGAATTAAGATTAACTTTTTTTGGAAAAATATTAAGAAAATTAAGCTTAGATGAATTGCCTCAATTAATTAATGTTTTAAAGAAAGATATGTCGTTGGTTGGCCCAAGACCATTACCTGAAGAAATTGAAAAAAAAATTAAAGGCCCTTCTAGGATTAAAAGAAGAAAAATTTTACCTGGTATAACTGGTATGTCGCAAATAAATTTTACTGGCGAATATAGAACCTTGGATGAAAAAATTGATTTAGATATACAGTTCATTGATAATTATACTCTGTATAACTATTTCCAAATCTTATTGAAGACACCAATTGTTATGGTAATTAGGTTTTATAAAAATAAGTCTTCAATTATTAAGTAGTAATTTTAAAATTTTAAATTTACTTAATTATTATTAAAATTTTATTACCAAATTCATTTGATAACGATATATAATTCTGTAATTATCTACTTTTATAATGAAAAAAATATTAATACTGTCTCCTCATGCTGACGATGAAATTTTAGGCTGTGGTGGATTCATATCAAAGTATTCAAAAGAAAATTATCAAATAAATGTTTTAATATTAACAAATGCAAATAAGGGTGCTCCTGAAATTTATTCAGCTCAAGATATAAACAAGATAAGAAATGAGGCTAAACAAGCTAATAAAATAATAGGCACAAAAAAATTATTTTTTGAGAATTTACCTGCACTAAATTTGAACAATTATCCTATCTATAAAATTACAAATGTCATGAATAAATATATCAAGGATATTAATCCTGAAATTATTTTAATACCCTCGTCTAATGATATTCACGATGATCATAAAATAATTTTTAAAGCAGCAAAAGTTTGTACGAGATATAATAAAAAAAGTAATTTAAAAAAAATTTTATCCTACGAGGTACTTTCAGAGACTGAATGGAATGAGGATGAACGAGCATTTAGCCCAAATTATTTTGTTAGGTTAAGTAAATCTGATATAAACAAAAAAGTTAGAGCTTTCTTAAAGTATAAAACGCAAGTTAAAAAATATCCTCATCCAAGATCAAAAGAGGGAATTATTAACTTATCAAAAGTTAGAGGCAGTAGTCTGTTTGAAAGTTATGTAGAGGCTTTCAGAGTAGAAAAAATTTTGGATTAAAAATGACATTAGCTATTTTGGGTACAGGAGGTCACGCTAAATCTATTTACGATATAGTTAAAAAAAAAAATATTTATTTATTTGATCAAAAAAAGAAACTCTTTAAGGTAAATAATAAGTTGTTCAAGGTGATTGGTGACCATAAGTCAATGAATAATTATAAGAAAAAAATTTCTAAAGTAATAATTGCCATAGGAAATAATAAAGTGAGAAAAAATTACTTTAATTTTTTAAAAAAAAACAAGTTCAAATTTACTACCTTAATACATCCAAAATCTTACACTAGTATAGGATCTAAAGTTGGAGAAGGAAGTGTTGTTATGCAAGGATGTATGATCAATACTGAAACTATAATCGGTAAAAATTGTATAATCAATACTAGTGCATCAATAGATCATGATTGTTTAATAAAAGATCATACCCATATATGTCCAGGTGTAATAATAGCTGGTAACGTTAAGATTGGAAAAAATTGTTGGATAGGGTTAGGTTCTAAAATAATTGAAAATTGTATAATTGGAGATAATGTTTTTGTTGCAGCAGGTACGGTTGTGACCAAGAACATTAAATCAAACTCATTTGTGAAAGGAATTCCCGCAAAGTATGCAAGAAAAAAATTGGCCAAACTTTAATAAAAAATTAATTTTTAAAGTTGGTAAGGTGTTAAGCTCAGGTAAAATCAATTATACGAATGGAGAATATGGAAAAAAATTTGAAGAGGAATTTTCTAATTTTGTTAATAATAAATACTCTATAGCTATTTGCAACGGAACTGCAGCATTAGAAGTTGCAATAAAATCGCTTGAATTACCAAAAAACTCAGAAATCATTGTTCCTGCAAGAAGTTTTTTTTCTTCAGCATCATGTATTTTTAATACTGGTTATAAACCAGTTTTTACTGATGTAGATTTAAATACACAGAATATATCAATTGATGATGTAAAAAAAAAAATAACTCAGAATACTAAGGCCATCGTTTGTGTTCACTTAGCAGGTTTACCTTGTGATATGCATGGTATTAAAAAGTTAGCAAATAAATATAAATTAAAAATTATTGAAGATTGCTCTCAAGCGCACGGAGCTTCAATTAATAATCAGCCAGTGGGATCATTCAGTGATGTTAGTACTTGGTCATTTTGTACTGATAAAATAATTTCCACATTGGGAGAAGGAGGCATGATTTCTACTAATAAAAAACAAATTTATGAATTTTGTAAAAGATATATAAATCATGGAACAAATTATCAAAACAAAAAAAATTCAGATAAATTTATATATAATAAAGATTATTTTGGAACTAATTTAAGAATAACAGAAATTCAATCACTTGCTGGTCTAGAACAATTAAAAAATTTGAAACAGGTTCAAAAAAAAAGAGAAAAAATGTCAAAAGATTATTACGATTTAATATTAAAATATCATAAATTTTTTTATAGTTATTATCCCTCAAAACAGATTAAATCTGCATGGTATAGATTCTATTTTTTTTTAAAAAAAGATATTAAAAATTATAAAAATATTCGTTTTAAAATTGTTAAAAATTTAAAACAAAATAATATAAAATGTTTTACCGGTGCTTGTCCTGAAATATACTTAGAGAAGGCTTTTAGAAATCTAAAAGATTTTAGACAAGTAAGATTAAAAAATTGTAAAACTTTAGGTGAAACAAGTGTAGCGCTAGATGTAAATCATACGTTAAAATATTCACAACATAAAAAAAAATTATTTACTTTAGAGAGAGTGATAAAAAAAATTTTCAAATATAGATGAATATACTTATTACCGGTGGAGCTGGATATATTGGATCAGCAACTTCATACTTACTGATAAAAAAAAATATTAAACCAGTTATTATTGATAAATTAATTTATAAAAAAGATAATATAATTCCAAAAAAAAGTTTCTTTTTTAAAGCTAATATTTCAAATTTACGATTAGTAAAAAAAATAATCAAGAAATATAACATAAATTCTGTTTTACATTTTGCGGCATATAAAGATGTTGAAGAATCGATATTAAAACCAAAAAAATATTTTGAAAATAATTTTTTAATCACCAAAAAATTTATAGATTGTTGCAAAGCATTAGGAATAAATAATTTTATTTTTTCTTCAACAGCAGCTATTTATGGAAATCTTAAAAATAATAAAAAAGTTGTTGAGAGTTCATCCCTTAAACCCATAAGTATTTATGGATTAACAAAAAAAAAAATTGAACAACATCTTAAAAAAGTATCAGATAAAAATTTTAAATTCTTTTCGTTGAGATATTTTAATGTTTTGGGAGCTGATAGAAAGCTGAGGTATGGACCCATTGGCTCTAAGACTAACAGTTTTTCAAATAATTTATATAAATCAATTATTTTAAAAAAAGAATTTAAAATATTTGGTAATAATCACAAAACATTTGATGGAACCCCTGTAAGAGATTTTATTCATGTAGATGATTTGGCAAACATCCATTATGAAGCATTAATATACCTAAAAAAAAATAAAAGAAATCAAATTTGTAATTGTGGTTATGGCAAAGCTTACTCTATTAAACAAGTTATAAAAACAATTTTAAAAAAAGTTGATATAAAATTTGCTTACTCTTATTCAAAAAAAAGACCTGGTGATATAAGCTATATGGTTGCAGATGTAAAAAAATTAAAAAAAATTATAAATTGGAAGCCAAAGTATTCTGATATAAAAAAAATGGTTTTTTCTGAACTAAAATGGAACAATAAAAAAAAAAGATTATATTGATATAATATAATGTTTTATAAAGGTTTATTAAATATAATTTGATTTAAAAATGAGTAATTTTTTCAACCTATTTTCTAGTAATGTGATCTCTCTTCACAGATATATTAAACGTTTAATAGCTATATTAACGGACTCATTTCTATGTATTTTATGTACATGGCTTGCATTCGTTTTAAGATTAGAGGAAATAATTTTATTAAAAGATTTTAATTTTTATCCAGCACTAATATCAATCTTAATCGCGATACCTATATTCTGGTTTTTTGGATTATACCGAACAATTTTTCGTTATAGCGGGACATCAATAATTATAACAATCTTAGCCTCAGTATCTGTTTATGGATTGATTTTTTTTATAGCAGTTGGAATTTATGGAATTCAAATCTCTCCAAATTATTTTGGTCAATATGTACCCAGATCAATTGGTGTTTTGCAACCAATGATACTATTTTTTGCGATAATTTTTTCAAGATTATCAGTAAAGTATTTTCTACTTAAAAATTATAATCAAGGAAGTAAAATTTATAAAAAAAAGAAAGTAGCTATTTACGGTGCTGGCAACGCAGGTAGACAATTAGTTCTCGCCCTCGAAAATAGTCCTGAATTTGAAGTTATTGGTTTTTTAGATGATAATAACAAGCTACATAAACAGATTATATTGGGCAAAGTTATTTATCCGTCATCTAAATTAGAAAAATTAATAAAATCTAAAAATTTAAGCTTAATATTTCTTGCACTTCCAACTATTGATAGAAAAAAAAGAAATAAAATAATTGAAAATTTAAATAAATATAAATTAATTGTAAAAACCCTTCCAAGCATAACTGAGATAATAGATGGAAGAATAACGGTATCTGACATTAAAGATTTAAACATTGAAGACTTGTTAAATCGTGAGCAAATTAAGCCAGATAATAAATTATTGACTAAAAATATAAATTCAAAAACTGTATTAGTAACAGGTGCTGGAGGCTCTATTGGTTCTGAATTGTGCCGTCAAATAATAAAATTAAAACCTACAAAATTGTTAATTTTAGAATTAAATGAGTTTAGCTTGTACAAAGTCTATGAAGAATTAATGTTTTTAAATAAAAATATGAAAATTATTTCTTTATTAGTTAATGCTCAAGATCAAACAAAATTAGAGGTAATTTTTGAAAAATTTAAAGTTGATACAGTCTATCATGCTGCTGCTTATAAACATGTGCCATTAGTTGAAGAGAATATTTGCGAAGGAGTTAAAAATAATGTTTTTAGCACCTTAGCAATTGTAAAATCAGTTATTAATAAAAAAGTTTCAAATCTTGTATTAGTTTCAAGTGATAAAGCAGTAAGACCAACAAATGTTATGGGTGCATCAAAGAGACTCTCAGAAATTTGTATGCAGGCAATGTTTAATCATATTGAAGATGTTAAAACTAATTTTTCAATAGTTAGATTTGGAAATGTGTTAGAATCCTCAGGCTCTGTAATTCCAAAATTTAAAAAACAAATTAAAGAAGGAGGGTCTGTAACTCTTACACACCCAGATGTAACAAGGTATTTTATGACTATCACTGAAGCAGCTCAGTTAGTTATACAAGCGGGAGCAATGGGTAAAAATTCTGAAATATTTTTACTCGATATGGGTGAAAGTGTAAAAATTAAAGATCTAATAATTAAAATGATAAATTTGTCTGGTTTTACAGTTAAAGATAATAAAAATCCAGATGGAGATATCGATATTAAGATAACTGGACTGAGACCTGGTGAAAAACTTTACGAAGAACTACTAATTGGTGACAATCCTCAGAGCACAGAGCATCCAAAGATAAAAAAAACAAGTGAAACTTTTATACAACTAATAGATTTGGAAAAAGATTTATATAATTTAAAAAATTTAATATATGAAAATAAAGTTTATGAAGTTAAAAAACTTCTAGGGAAGTTGGTTAAATTATACCAGCCTAATTCTAACATTGTTGATCATCTTTACTTGGAGGAATTAATGATTGATAAATATGAAAAGAAAATATTTTCCGACTCAAATAAGAAAAGTATTAATAAAAATGAATTAAATAAAAAAGTAATTAAGTTTATTAAATAATTGCATTATTAAAATAATTATAATAAGTACACATTATCAAATATGTCAAAAGATTTAGCTAAAGATGAGATAGATTTAATAGACGTCCTTCTGATTGTTTGGAAAAAAAAGTTTCAAGTTTTATTTTTCATTATAATCAGTTTATTTATAGTATTTATTAATCAGTCATTCGATAAAAATAAAAATCAAATCTTAGGCGTAGAGGCCAAAACAGAAATTAGGCCAATATCATTTTTTGATGAGGCTAAATATAAAATTTTTACTACAATAATAAATTCTATACGACACAATTATTTTGCGCTATTTCCATTTGTTAGTTCGGATGAAAAGACTATCAAATCTTCAGAGAGTATTGAAAACTTAGATTCTCAATTTGAAAGATTTCGATCTGCAAGTTTAGAGATAAATAAAGACTTTCTGTTAGATTTATTTGTTGATAGTATTAATGATAAGGAAAATTTAAAAAGGCTAATAAAAAAATATAATTTTTTTAATGAATCTGATTATCCAAATAAAATTGATTATCAAAATGCAATAAATGAACTTTCATCCACAATCAATTTAGTCAAAGAAGATGAAGCATATTTTATCAAAGCAAAAATTCCTGAAAATAAAGAATGGGAAAAATTTTTAAAATTTGTTGAATTAGAGACTAATATTGAAATCCAAATTAGACTTTATGGGATGTTTAATAATTATTTAGATTATATTGAATCAATAAAAACTTACGAAATCGAAGATATTGAAACTCAGTTAACAATTATTCAAAATGATAATCAAAAACAAGCTCTCAGGAAAAGAATGGCTATTTTAAATTCTACAAAATACAGGCAAAGAGTAAAAGATATTTTTAATGACTCACCCATCTCAAAACCTTATGAATTTTATGCTGCAAAAATAGTCTCTGATTTAACTAATTACAAACCATATGGTAACAAAAATTCTCTTAAAACTCAGTTACTTGTAGCTGGAATATGTGGCGCAATATTTGGAATATTTTTCGTATTGATATCAAATGCTATAAGAAAAAGAAATTAGAAAATAATTTCAAAAAAAAATTTGATAAAATCAGATAAATTAATGATGAAAAATCAATTATTTTTTTTTAATTTTATTCCTTCTTGGATTATAATTTTGATGCCTGCTTTATTAATATCAGGTCCTTTTTTATCTGACCTAGGAGTTTCTTTGATCTCAATATTGTTCTTAATCAATTCGGTCAAGAATAATTTAAAAAAGTATTATGATAACTATTATTTTAAATTTTTTTTTATATTTTGTTTTGTTCTAATTTTAAGCTCTTTAATGTCTGATAATATTTTAATTTCATTAAAAAAATCTTTTTTTTATTTTCGTTTTGGTATATTTTCTCTATGTTTCTGGTATTTATTAGAAAAAAATAGTTTTTTATTGAGATATCTTTTTTTCTCTATATTGATTTGTTATACTTCCTTGATAATCGATGGTTACTTCCAATATTTTACTGGGGAAAATTTATTTGGTTATCCTCTACAAAATGCTTATAGGGTTAGTAGTTTTTTTGGCTCAGAATTAATATTAGGCAGTTATCTAGCAAGGTTTTTTCCTATATTTTTTGGATTATTTGTTTATCTAGATCATTCAAAAAAAAATAAATACATGTTATTTTTTGTAACATTAATATTTATTCTTTCAGAAGGCCTAATTTTTGTCAGTGGGGAAAGATTAGCATTATTTTTTATGAATTTGTCAGCGATTTATATAATTCTGATGATAAAGGAGTATAAAATTTATAGACTTTGGACCTATATTTTGTCACTAAGTTTAATAGTTTTATTACTGATAGCCATTCCAAACTCAAAAGAAAGATTTATTGACCAAACTATTAATGATTTTACTAGAAATCAAAACTTAAATAAAGAAGATGATAAATTATATATATTTTCAAAACCGCATACCGATATGTATATAACTGCTTATAGAATTTTTTTAGATAATAAATTTTTTGGTGTTGGGCCGCGTCAATATAGAAATACATGTGAGCCTTATATTGTATCAGAATATTCTTGCGAGACTCATCCACATCACACATATATAGAACTTTTATCTGAAGCTGGTATTTTTGCTTTTTTGATAGTTGCTACAGTATTTTTATTTTTATGCTACGTATCTATAAAACATTTAACGTTCAAATTTATTCATGGAAAAAATGGTATAATTAATGATTTTGAAGTTTGTTTGATAAGTGCATTAATAATTAGTTTGTGGCCTTTTTCACCAAGTGGGAGTTTTTTCCACAACTGGATGTCAATTGTTTACTATTTTCCAATTGGTATGTTGTTGTGGCAAAGATCAAAATATAAAAATTCAACAAAAACCGAGTAAATTTATTAGAATATTTGTTAAAAATTAATTTTACAAAATTAAAGTATTATGTATAAAGACATGCCTGGTGATTATTGCTAAAGTGTAATACCCGATCCCATTCCGAACTCGGAAGTCAAGCCTTTAAGCGCCAATGGTACTTTGTCTTAAGACACGGAAGAGTAGGACATTGCCAGGCACTTCTAAAATGAAAAATCTGATAATTGTAACTGGAGGAGCTGGATTTGTAGGCTCTAATTTAATTGATTTTTTATTAAAAAAAACAAAATATAAAATTATTAGTTTAGACAATTACTCATCAGGTTCAAAAAAAAATCATATAAAAAATAAAAGAGTCAATTATTTAAAAGGTGACACTTTAAACATTAATAAAATTTTAAAAAAATATAAAAACAAAATTCTTTCAATTTTTCACTTTGGTGAATTTGCAAGAATATTTCAAAGCTTTAAAAAATTTGATGAATGTTATCAATCAAATTCAATTGGATCTAAATCAGTATTCAAGTTTTGTTTAGATAATAATATTAAGCTCATTTATTCAGCAACATCTGCAAGCTTAGGAAATAAAGGTAGTGATAAAAACCTTTCTCCATATGCATTTACCAAATCAAAAAATTTAGAATTATTAGAAAATCTAAAAAAATGGTTTAATTTTAAATTTGAAGTAATTTTTTTTTATAACGTTTATGGCCCGAGGCAGATTAAAACTGGTGATATGGCAACTGTAATAGGAATATTCGAGCATCAATATTTAAATAAAAAACCTTTGAGTGTTGTAAAACCTGGAAGCCAGACTAGAAGATTTACCCATATCAATGATACAGTTCAGGTTTGCTATGATGCTTTTAAGGCTGATAGATGTAAAAACTATAGTATAAGCAACAAAAAATCATATTCAATTCTACAGGTTGCAAAGATGTTTAAACACAAAGTAGTATTCTTAAAACCTAGATTAGGTGAAAGATACGCCTCAGCTTTAACCAAAATATCACATAATAATAAAATAATTCAAAAATATGGAAGATTACAATTGAAAGAATACATTAGTTCCTTTATTAAGACTTGAAATTATGAAAATAAAAAGCTCATTGAAGTCTATCAAAAAAAGAGACCTTAACTCTAAACTAGTCAGAAGAAGAGGAAGAGTTTATGTAATTAATAAAACAAACCCTAAGTTTAAAGCAAGACAGAAATAATTTTTATGGACAACGAAAACCATAAAAGCACCTGGAACAATTTTACAAAGTTTGTATTGTGGGGAACAGCCGCAGTCATTGGCGTTTTAGTTTTAATGGCAATATTCTTACTGTAAGATAAATGTATGAAAATTGCTTCTATTTTAGAAAACCAAAAAATTGAAAAAAGAATAGCAATTACCCCTGAGATTGCAAAAAAATATATTTCACTTGGTTTAGAGGTATCTTTATCTGAAAATTATGGACGTCATCTTGGAATTGAAGATCAAGAATATAAAGACTTAGGTGTATCAATTTCGAAAGACGAGAAAGAAATTATAACTAACACAGATATTATTGCTCAATTAGGTTTATTAGAGGATGACAAAAATTCTTTATTAAGAGAAAATCAAACTGTTATTGGAGTCTTAAATCCTTATGATAATAAGGATAAAATAAGTAGTTTAGTAAAAAAAAAAATTAATACCTTCTCACTTGAATTGCTTCCAAGAATAACAAGAGCTCAATCTATGGACATACTATCTTCACAGGCAAATCTTGCAGGCTATAAAGCTGTAATAGAGTCGTTTGCTAATTTTGAAAAAGCAATTCCAATGATGATGACTGCTGCAGGAACAATTCCAGCTGCAAAAATATTGGTAGTTGGCGCAGGAGTTGCAGGTTTACAAGCAATTGCTACAGCAAAAAGAATGGGAGCAATTGTTTTTGCAACAGATGTTAGAATGGCCTCTAAAGAGCAGGTTGAAAGTTTAGGGGGTAAATTTTTAACAGTTGACGGTGCAGAAAATTTAGAGACAGAGGGAGGTTATGCTAAAGAGGCATCAGAGGATTTTAAAAACAAACAAGAGGAATTATTATCAGAAACATTAAAAAAAATAGATATAGTGATTTGTACTGCTTTAATTCCAGGAAAAAAAGCACCAGTAATTATTAGAGAAGATATGATTAATAATATGAAGTCAGGTTCAATAATATATGATCTAGCAGCTATTCAAGGTGGAAATACAGCCCACACTAAAGTTGACGAAGTTGTAAATAAAAATGGTGTTAAGATAATGGGTGATAGTAATATTTTAAACAAACTTCCAACATCCGCATCGAATTTATACGCAAAAAATGTATTTAACTTTGTCTCTAACTTATATGATAAAGAAAACAAAAAAATAAATATAAATTTAGATGACGAAATAATTGAGAAAACTTTGATAAAATAATGGAAATAGATCCTTTTATATTCAGGTTAAGTATTTTTATCCTTTCAATTTTCATTGGATACTATGTGGTTTGGAGCGTAACTCCATCGCTCCATACACCTTTAATGTCTGTTACTAATGCTATTTCATCTGTAATTATTGTCGGGGCAATTATTGCAGGATTGGCTGGAAATTCTGATACTATATTTAATACCTCAAGTGTCTTTGGTTTTTTTGCAATATCTTTAGCAGCAATTAATATTTTTGGTGGTTTTCTGGTAACCCAAAGAATGCTCGCAATGTATAAAAAAAAGAAAAAGGATAAATAATG
>CESW01026424.1_pt1 | contig 51717 bp, 46 predicted proteins | sample 531171 | NCBI WGS metagenome assembly CESW01 (sample SAMEA2621859, study PRJEB7988) | marine metagenome | biome: marine biome (ENVO:00000447); feature: surface water layer (ENVO:00002042); material: "saline water (ENVO:00002010), including plankton (ENVO:xxxxxxxx)" | depth 5 m
TCCAGTTGTCGAGCTTTCAGTAGCAGGTGGAAAAAAGATTGCTGCACCTCTGTATGTTCAGCCTGGTCTTGCAGATAAAACCGTGGTGGCTTCCCTAGGAATGGGAAGAAAAAATACGGGTCGAGTTGGATGCGAAGCTGGTTTTGACTCTTATCCTTTACTCTCAAATCAGGATACTCGCGTTTTACCAGTTTTAGAAATCAAACCAACCGGTTCTTATAAGATTCTGGCCAACACACAAGAGCATTGGTCCATGGAAGGTCGAGCAATTATTCGCGAGGCTAACGCAGAGAAATATTCTAAGAATCAAGATTTTGCCACCCAGATGGGTGCAGAATCTCATTCGCCTCCCATTTGGGGTAGGGATCAAGATACCGATCTTGCTTTCAAATCCACTACGACACCAAGAGGTAATTCATCTTACGAGCATCCAGACCATACCTACGAGAAATCTGAGACTCATGGTATTCATCAGTGGGGTATGGCAATCGATTTAAACCAGTGCACAGGATGTAGTGCGTGCGTAGTTGCCTGCCAGAGTGAAAATAACATTCCTATTGTAGGAAAAGACCAAGTTTTAAGGGGTAGAGAAATGCACTGGATGCGACTGGATCGTTATTACAGTTCTGCCGAAAGAAATGGTGATGAAATACCATCCGATGTGCAAGTTTCATTCCAAGGAGTTTCATGCATGCATTGTGAAACCGCACCCTGTGAATCTGTCTGTCCGGTTAATGCAACGGTTCATGATGAAGAAGGTTTAAATGCGATGGCCTACAACCGGTGCGTGGGAACTCGTTATTGTGCAAACAACTGTCCCTACAAAGTAAGAAGGTTCAATTTTTTCGATTGGAACAAACGCGATATCAATCAACTCTACCAAGGCCCCCTTGGCGATAAAAACGACTCCTTGCCTGCAATGGGGAAAAATCCCGATGTTACCGTTCGGATGAGAGGTGTAATGGAGAAATGCACTTATTGCGTTCAAAGAATACAAGAAGCTAAGATTAGAGTTAAAGTTAAAGCTCAAAGAACTGCTAACTTGGCAACTGGAAATGATGGTGCAGACCTGAAGCTTAATACCCAAGATTTAAAAGTGCCTGATGGCACGATAAGACCCGCATGCCAACAGGTTTGTCCTTCGGATGGAGTGGCATTTGGAGATTTGTCGGATCCCAATAGCCGGGTTAGCCAATTGAAGAGCGATCCCAGAGATTATGCCGTTTTGGGCTACCTGAATACGAGACCTAGAACGAGCTATCTCGCAAAAGTCCGAAATCCGAATCCTGCCATGCCTGACTTTAGCGATTCTCCCCATTCCTACAGGGAATATCACGACAAGGCATATCCTTCTCATCACTGATAATTTTCTTTATTCTCAATGTCTACGGTTAAAACAGCAAGCGATCAAGCAGACCCTGCTATTCTTGGGAAGATAAAACCTGCCCCATGGATTGATAAGCCCTTAGTCGAAAACAAGAGGAATCTTCATTGGGTTACGGAAAAAATTTGCGGGATCGTCGAGAGGAAAACCCCGGTTTGGTGGTGGTGGTGTTTCATTTTAGCACTTTGCATCGCTAGTTTTACTGGAATGGGACTTGTTTATCTTGTTTCGACTGGAGTGGGTGTTTGGGGGAACAGTAATCCGGTTAATTGGGGATGGGCGATTGTAAATTTTGTTTTTTGGATTGGTATTGGTCACGCCGGCACTCTTATTTCTGCAGTTTTGTGTCTCTTGAAACAAAAATGGAGAACATCCATCAATCGAGCATCGGAAGCAATGACTGTTTTTGCTGTCCTATGTGCAGGGATTTTCCCATTATTCCATGTCGGGCGCGTATGGTTTGCTTGGTGGTTATTTCCGATACCCAATTCAAATGCTATTTGGCCTCAGTTCCGTAGCCCATTGGAGTGGGATGTGTTTGCAGTTTCTACCTATGCTACCGTATCTATTTTATTTTGGTATATGGGGATGATTCCTGACCTTGCCGTTATTCGTGATCGGGCGAAAGAGACATGGCGTAAATACTTTTACGGTGTCCTGTCCATGGGTTGGCGAAATGCAAACAACCATTGGAGGAATTTTGAGATGGCGTACTTGTTACTCGCTGGTCTTTCTACTCCACTTGTTTTATCTGTTCACACCATCGTTTCTTTCGATTTCGCGGTGGCTAATCTACCCGGTTGGCACACCACTATTTTCCCTCCTTATTTTGTTGCTGGTGCCATTTTTTCAGGATTCGGAATGGTATTAACCTTACTATTACCTCTAAGATCTCTCTTTGGTTTACACGACCTAATCACCCAGGGTCATATTGATAATATATGTAAAATCACGCTAGCTACCGGAACCATGGTTGGATATGCCTATTCGATGGAATTCTTCATCGCTTGGTATGGGGCAAATTCCTATGAAAGTTTTGCATTCATTAATCGTGCTTTTGGTAACTATTGGTGGGCATATTGGATCATGGTATCCTGCAATGTAATCAGCCCTCAACTTTTCTGGTTCAAGAAAATTAGAGACAACACTCCTCTTGTTTGGATCATTTCAATTTTTGTTAACATTGGCATGTGGTTTGAGAGATTTGTTATCGCTAATACTACACTTTCCCGAGATTTTCTTCCCTCAAGCTGGGGCTACTACTCTCCTACCATAGTAGATATCTTTACTTTTGCGGGTACATTTGGGTTTTTCTCAGTTCTCTTTCTTTTATTTATTAGATTTCTCCCTTTAATGCCGATGGCAGAGGTCAAAATGGTCATGCCGCAGGCTGACCCTCACGGTTCAAAAAATCATTAAGTGAGTAAAATAATGGACATTAAGTATGGCATCTCCGCCACTTTCAACTCAGCCAAAGATATTTATGAAGCCGCTGGAGAAGTTCGTAAGGCGGGGTACACAAATTGGGAGTGCTTCACCCCCATGCCTATTCACGGCCTTGATGCACAAATGGGACTCGGAAGATCTAAGGTACCTTGTTTTACTCTAGCGGGAGGCATCACTGGTTTTTTTACTGGCATGCTAATCGTTTGGTATATGAATGAATTCGATTATCCCTTGATTGTAGGAGGTAAGCCTTATTTCAGTCCAATATATCCTTTTCCTGTCTTTTATGAATTAACCATTCTCTTCGCTGCTTTTGGAACTTTGTTTGGTATGTTTTTTCTTAATCGATTACCTCGGCATAATCATCCAGTTTTTGAACATCCAAATTTTGGTCGGACAGGAGATGATAAATTCATGGTGGTAATTGAAGTAGATGATCCAAAATTTGACGAACAGGAAACCACTGAATTACTAAGAGGACTGGGTGGTAAATCGGTTTCAGTCATAAGGGAACCGATTGAATAATATGAAATACTTTATCACATTTTATTTTATTTCAGTTCTCATCGCGGTCTCCATCCTCGGTTTTCGGGGAGATTTAACCGAAAATACTCCACTCGAAGTTTTCCCAGACATGGACAGGCAGGCCAAATACAAATCTCAGACCCAAAATAAGTTTTTTGGGGACAGGCAATCGGGTCGTCTTCCTGTGGATGGAACTGCGGTCCGAGGAAACGGTCTGGAGATCAATGATGTATTTTCTGTGGTTCCCACCGTTCATTCTGTTGAGTTTAGAACTGGTAAGAATGCAGATGGTGAATGGGTGGATGTAATCCCTGCAGATATAAACATTGATATGTCACTCTTACGTCTTGGCAAAGAAAAATATGACATTCACTGTGCGGTTTGTCATGGTGATTTAGGGAATGGCCTTGGTGTTATTTCAAAATTTGGAGTTGCTCCCCGCAACCTCTCCGATGCCTCGAATGCCGGCACTTATCTCGAATCTGCTGGTAGATGGACAGAAGGTCAAATTTTCCATGCTATCAGCATGGGTTCAGCCTCTGGAATAATGCTTGGCTTGCAAGATAGGCTTACCTTTGAAGAAAGATGGGCTATTGTGCTTTATATAAGAGCATTACAAAATTATGTCAGCGATGCTACCATTGCCCTCAAAGATCAAGGTGGATCATGAGTAAAAATAGCTTTAGTTCCATTAAGCTGCCAACGGGTTATTCTAACAAGCTTTTAGCTGGTACAATATTGTGTCTCAGCGTTGGATTATTGGGTTTAGGCTACGGTGTGTCGACTGGTGAAAAAGCTCCATTCCTCGGTTGGTTATGGGGGTGTTCCTTTTGGCTGAGTATAGCAATTGGGTTATTGATGTTAATTATGATTTTTAGAATTTTTAATTCTAAATGGACTCCAGTTGTTAGAAGACAACAGGAACACGGACTGGCTGTATTTCCCTGGCTAGCATTATGTTTCTTACCTTTACTTCTTGTTGCTTTATTTGGTGGGGATAATTCTGGCGTTCTTTGGTCTTGGGTTAACATTGAGAGTACCACCATCGAAGTAACCTCTGAAATTCAAGTTAAGGATGATGTTCTCCATCAAAAGAAGTCTGCTTATTTAAATTTGTATTTTTTTACCTTTCGCCTAGTTATTTATTTTGCAGTTTTTTGTGGCCTTAGTTATTGGCTTAGGAAGGTTTCTTTCAGACAAGACATCGACGGTAATCCAGAATGGACCACTCTCGGAACCAAAATATCTGCTGCCGGAATACCCATGGCAGCATTGGCCCTCACATTTGGTGCTTTTGATTTATTCATGAGTTTAGAATATCAGTGGTTTTCTACGATGTATGGAGTCTGGTTTTTTGCCTCTGGGATTCGGGCTGCCCTTGCAGTAACTATTATCTCATGCCTTTATCTTAGATGGAAAGGAACTTTGAAAGGGCTCTATCAACGGGCTCATCAATATGATTTAGCCTGTCTTTCTCTAGCCTTTACTGTTTTCTGGGCCTACATTAGTTTCTCCCAGTATTTTCTCATCTACAGTGCAAACATTCCAGAAGAGACATTTTGGTATAATATTCGTGAAATTAATCCGAACACAGGAGAAAGATCGGGCTGGTTTTGGGTAAGTATGGGTCTTATTTTCGGTCATTTCTTTTTTCCATTTTTATATCTTCTCTTCTATCGGAGCAAAATAGATCCTCCGAAACTAATTTTTATTGTTTGTTGGATATTAGTATTCCATGCTCTAGATCTTTATTGGAATATCATACCTGGGAGGGAGATCGTTCCAGGGACTTTTGTCGGGTTTGAAGCAAGGGGAGTGCTTGGCAGCCATTTAGTTTGGGGAATTTTCTCGTTGGTTGGAGTTGGCTTCCTCTGTCTCTGGGCAGTGGCTAAAAGTTTTACTTCAGAGGAGGCTGAAATTATTCCAATTCGCGATCCAAGGATTTTAGATTCAATTCATCATCATGAGTGATCCAAAAGATCAAAGAGCAGATGGCTGTGGAATCTTTTTTACGATTCTCACTGTTGTCTTTGTATCCCTTTGCTTTATTTTCATTCAAAAATTTCTACAACCGGATGAACCCTCCGATACGTCTTTTATGACCGATGAGCAGCGAGCAGTTAAGATCGAGGAATTTCATAAATCAAATGAAATATACAACCAGAATATTTTAAATTACCATGCTGAAAAAAATTCTTCCCTAGAAGATGCTATGGTCAAAATTCTTATCGATTACGGTACTGATATTAACCAAACCAATTGATTTGAATCGTGAAGGAAAACTCAGAACAAATCATTGATAAATCCTTGAAACTTGCTGTTTGTTTCTTTATCGCTTCAGCCGGACTATGGTTGCTTGCCGCTGCTTTTTTTGCCTACATCGCATCTGCTAAGTTGACCGATCCATTTTTTCTGTCCTCATTCGAACTTTTCACTTATGGAAAGATCAAATTGGCCCAAGCCAATGCCTTTGTTTATGGATGGGGTGGAAATTCGATCTTTGCGGTTACGCTGTGGGTTGTTGCCCGTTTGGCCCAAGCTGAAGCAAGAGGAAAAGTCCTCCTTTTATTTGCAGGTTCGATTTGGAATCTCGCGATTACCTTTGGACTTCTTGGCATTCTCGATGGACATATGACTCCTCATGAAATGCTTGAAATGCCGGTTGAAGTTTGGCCTGCACTTTTTCTTTCTTACGGAATAATCGCCACTCTTATCATTGTAGTGCATCGGTCTAGAAGAATTAAAGACACCATTGCACCTCAATGGTTTTTGCTAGCATCCCTTCTGTGGTTTCCGATGTTATTCCTAATCGCTTGGAATGGTTTGGAGATAGATGCTGCTCGTGGTACGGTACAAAGTGTGCTCTCGATGTGGTTTGGGCAAAATGTTATCTGGTTGTGGTTGACTCCGGTAGCACTTGGCTCGGCATATTATATTATTCCTGCAATTCTTGGTCGGCCTATTGATAAATACTATTTAGCAGTTTTCGGCTTTTGGTGTATCGCTTCTCTTGCTCCATGGTCCGTAGTTCACCATCTCGAAGGTGGTCCGGTTCCTATGTGGATTCCAGCAATTGGAACCGTTATGAGTATAGCAATGATTTTTCCCATTGCCGTGGCCTCAACTAACTTTCATGCTACCGCCTTTCAGGATATCAATAAAGTCTGGAATAGCTTACCTCTAAGATTTGTTATTTTTGGAACGCTCTCATATACAGTATCCAGTTACATCGGTGTTGTATTTTCGCTTCCAGCTGTTGCAAAAATTACTCAGTTTTCAATTATCAATGAGTTCCATTTTAATCAAAGAGTCTACGGATTTTTTAGTATGATCATATTCGGAATGGTTTATCATATGTTGCCACGCATTACTGGCAAAGAAATTGCGAAGTCGGCGAAATCTTTTCACTTCTGGACATCGGCTTTTGGAGTATTAGTTCTTCTGCTCGCTTACCTTATTGGAGGTCTCACCCATGGAGTCCTTGCCCAACAACCATCTTTAGATTGGGCTTCATCGGTAATATCTTCTGTTAAACCATACTTTTTGATTACAGAATTCGCTTTTATTATTTTAGCTTTTTCCCAGCTAGTTTTTGTAATTAATGTTTGGAAAGCTATCATCCCAAGCCCTTTTGAACTCCTCAACAAACTCAGCTTAATTAAGAAAGGGGCAACTTGATGAATAATTTATTGAAGTTTGCTGTTGGGATATTTTTGACATTGGCTTTTGCTTGGCTTGCCTTTGTTGTCGGTGCTCGTGTTCAGTTTGGCGATTTGTCTCCTATTTCAGAATCCCTTGATGAAGATAATGAAATCCCCGAGGATGCCGATCTTTTCCCAATGCCTCAGCCTGGTTTGGCTGAGCTAGGTTCTTCTGAATATTTGGCACTTGGATGTAGTACCTGCCACACGCAGCAGGTTCGAATGGTAGAGTCAGGCTTCGATGTTGAACGTGGATGGGGAAAGCGTCCCTCCATGGCACGCGATTATATTTACCAAAAACATGTTATGCTTGGAAACACTCGAATTGGCCCGGATTTAACAAATTTGGGCACTCGTATACTTGACCCTGAATGGTTGCATAAGCATTTATTCGAACCACAAGCAGTTGTTCCTGAATCTGTTTGTCCTCCAAGCCCTTTCCTTTATGAACAGCAAGAATTCTCCTCCGATCACACCATTGATTTATTCGATGAAGAAAATAACTCGTCTCGTCATTTAATTCCCTCTTCAAGGGCAACACGTATTGTTGCCTATCTTCAGTCTTTAAAACAAGATTATGAACTTCCTGAAATGGCTTTCATTGAAGAGCCAGATGCCATTGATTTAGAAGAAATTTCTACATCTGTTTCAGATTTAGCAACCAATGAAATGAATCTGGAAAGTTCTGCTTTACCTACTTGGCTAAGTCAACAAATTACATCAGGTAAAGAAATTTACTCGAAAGCATTACCTGGCGGTGGGATGTGCGTTGCTTGTCACCAACAAAACGGTCAAGGGCTACCTGGAGCATTTCCTCCCCTTGCTGGCTCCGATTGGGTACTTGGTGATAAGGAAAGACTTATCAAGATTTCGATTCATGGTCTACAGGGAGAAATCGCTGTTAATGGAGAAAAATATGTCGGTGTCATGCAAGGTTTTGGGCAGCCATTGGCTTCCCCTCTTGATGACCAGCAAATTGCAGATGTGCTCACATACATTCGAAATGAATGGGGAAATTCAGTTTCCTCAATCTCTCCAGAAGAGGTCAAAGCGGTACGTGATTCAGAAAAAGATCGCGAACTTACCTCGATGTGGACAGCTGCAGAGCTAAACAATTTTGACAATTAGTTTAAATGACAGAGGATAAAGACAAATTTCACGGAAACGAAAACATGACGGACGAAGAACTGGTAGAGGTTCATTCCAAACTCAATGTGGAAAAGCATCCACCTACCAAAGGCTTCCTTTCTGCACCGCTTATCTTTGTATTTGTTTTTGGATGTTTGATCTTCGTTTGTTCGATTCAACTCGCTCACTCGACGAATCAATTTCAGTTACATCCACCCACTGATGTTGTAGATCTTACGGATGAAGAAAAAGAGGCTCTTCGAATCGAGAGGAAATTTGAGTCTGGTAAAAAAATATTTGCCCTTCGTTGTGCGTCCTGTCACCAAGCGAACGGATTAGGAATTCCAGGTCAATACCCACCTCTTGATGGCTCTAAATGGGCAACATCTGATCCAGCATTAGTTTCTTACATAATTTTAAATGGTCTAAAGGGTGAGATTGTTGTAAAGGGAGAAGTGTATGGTACATCAGCTGCAGTAAATATGGCAGCGGTGCCTATTACTGATCGAGAAATTGCAAATGTAACCACATATGTGAGACAGGCTTGGGGAAATAACTCTTCTGAGATAAGCACCGATGAAGTTGTCCAATTTAGGCAAGACACTAGTGCAAAACAAGAACAATGGACAGGTGATGAACTGGTTGAGATGTTTCCAGCCGTATTCACCAACTAGGTTTTTCATAGTTCTTTCTGATTGAGCTATTTATGCTCTGTTCCTATCATTGCTAAGCAATGATTCGCACACTTATAATTTTGAATCTGTTCTTTTGGGTGCCAGGATTCTTACTTTCCAATGGTGCGGTACCCGTCGAGCAATCGCCAAAAGCTTATTTCGAGGAATTAGAGCAAATTCTTTCCGAACTTGAAGCCAATGCACCCTTAATAGATGAAGAGAGGGAACGGCTTAATGAAAAGTTTGCGGAAGTACTATTGGCGGATTCTGCTCGCGGTATGAAATTAATTCTTAATCTGCAGGGTCAATCGATCTATGAAGATAGACCGGATCAGTCATTTTTCCAACGATATAGATTTTTTGGCTCAGCTTTTGTCAGAAAGCCCCTTTATCATTGGGGTGCCATAAAGGCAGAAAGTGAGATTGCAAGGTTTCAACAATCAATCTCAACCAACAATTACAAATTCTTGCTTTCTGAACTGAAATCCATCACTCGAGATTCCTATCTTGATTTGGTGGTTCTTAGAGACCAATTTCAATTGAACATGGATACCCTCAGGATAGCAGAGGATGGTCTTAGTAAGATAGCGAAAAAAAAGGAGCTTGGTTTAGCAAATGAACTTCAAGTAAATCATGCCAGTACTATTTTGTTGGAACGCCAAATTGGAATTGAGGATTTAAATCGCTCCCTGACACTTGCGTTATTCAGATTTAGGGAACTGACGGGTTGGGAAGAAGAATTATCATTCTTTGATCAAAATGCATCCTTTGAAATTCTAAATGAAAAATTTGAATTTAATTCCTCAGCTCCACGGCTTCTAGCATCCGCATCTTCTTTCAACATGGAAAAAATCAGAAAAGAGATTGAAGTACAAAGAAAAAGAGTCGAAATAGCCAAAAGTGGATTGAAGCCAAAAGTAAATTTAGTCGGGGGTTTTTTCCAAGATCAAGTTCCTTTAGCTAGTAATGAGGATAGTATTTTGAGAAATAATATTCTTCTCGGGGTAGAGCTCAATTGGGCAATTTGGGATAGCTCTAAGAGTAAAGCAGAAAAGCTAAGAGCTCTCGCAAACAAACGTAGACTCGAGATAAACTTAGAAAGAGAAACAAGATCCTATCGCCTAGAGTTAGATGGGATGAGAATGCAACTGGAATCATTGGCAAAAAGAGTGAGAATGACTCAGGAACTTGTTCAGGTTGCTCAAGACCGATTTAGAATTAGTGAGGTCGAACTTGAATCGGATCGTATTACTTTAAGCCAGTTAATGGAGGCTCGGATTTCTCTTGATCATGCCAAGGTCAAGCGTCTTGAATCTATATGTGATTATATCAAGATCAGAAACCGTTATGAAGAAATGATCTTGATGAAATACGAATAATTTAAAATGAAAATTTCTAAGAAATTCATATGGGGTATTTGCATACCTGTAGTGCTAATAATGTTGTACCTTATTTTTAACGGATTCAATCATGAAGCAACGGTGGTGAAGACACGGGAAGGGAGTATTAGGGATTCTGTAACTGGAAATGTTCGCATCTTGGCAGAAAAGACATTTGATCTCCAATCCGAAACTCAAGGGCGAGTGCTGAAGTCCATTTTATTGCCCTATGGAAAGCCAGTTGAAGTAAGAGAAGGTCAAATTTTATTCGAACTTGATGCGAGTGACCTAAATCGAAGCTTGAGACAGGTTCTTCTTGGGCAGGATTCTCACCTGAAAAGAATTAAACTTGGTTCAAACCTAGCCTCTCAACTTAAAATTGAAGAGAAGGAATTTGCCGCTCATTCAGCAATTCACAAAGAGAACGGTATTTCGAATTTAGAATTTGAAAAAAAAGAAAAAAACCTAGAGTACCTTGAAAAAAATCTAGAATTTGAGAAAATTTCAAATTTCGAGACTTCCAAATCTTTTGAAATTGAAATTGAAAGATTGATGAAAGAATTGGAGAAGAAGCAAATAACCAGTCCTATATCAGGCATTTTAGTTTCCTCGTTAATTAAACCAGGAGATATGGTTTTTGGAGGGAATATTGTGGGCAAATTAGTTTCACACCAGAAAGTGGTACAAGTGTCTTTAAATGAAGAAGATTTCGTTGGTCTAAAGGAGAAGCAGAAAGCAGGAGTTACTCTTTTTGCCTTTGGTAAGGCAGTTTTTGAAGGCACGGTTGATCGATTAGCAGGAACCATTGACCCTGCGACTGGTAGAAGGAACATCTTTGTGAATTTGGATACTGAAATGGATCTTCCAGTAGGTGCTTCCGGTCGTGCTGAAATCATTAAAAATGAAATCGAAAATACTGTTATAATTCCACGAAAGGCATTGCTTGGCAATTCTGTCCTTGTGGTAAAAAATAATTCAGTTGAGATTGTTAAAGTGAAAGTGGGGGCAAAGAATTTAGAGAAAGTTGAAATCATCGAGGGCTTAAAGGTTGGAGATCAAGTCATTTCTGAGACCCCTCATCTCTTTTACGATCAGCAGAGGGTTAATCCACGATTATCTCCTTGGCTATTGTCAGATTAATTGTGAATAGACTCTCTCTTGAATTAGCTTTTCGCTATGTTCTCGGTCGGAGGCGTGCCATGGCTATGAGCTTACTTGGTATCACTTTCGGGATTGCTTTCTTTGTGGTGACGCAAGCTCAAACCTCTGGCTTTGAGGCTTTTTTTATACGTACTATACTCGGTACCAATGGAGCAATTAAGGTTTCCGACAGGTTTCAAGACATGGATGGAACGGTGAGCAGAACGGATCAAGATGGAAGAACCCGCTTTTCGTTTCGATCGAGGGAGGAATCGCGTTATACCGAAGGTATTGAAACGCCCCATCTACTTCGCAAAGCCCTGTCTCAATTCAATGGAATTACGGGTATATCTGAAATTCTTGAAGGTAATGCAATTTTAGATGGAGGTAGTAGATCCTATGCAATATCTTTCCACGGAATTCGGACTAACGACCATATTTCAGTTTCAGATCTTGGAAACCAAATAATTATTGGAGATCTTTCAAGTTTTGAATCGGACAAAATGTCTGTTTTGATTGGGAGTCGAATTGCTCAAAGGTTGATGATAAGCCAAGGTGATCGAGTGACTTTAAAGGGGGGTACTGGTAATATACAACTCAGAGTAGCAGGTATGTTTGAGTCTGGAGTTAGCCAGATTGATAAAAATCGTATTTATCTTCATTTGGCAAAAGCAAGAGAATTTAAAGGTGAAAGATTTTCGGGTTCTATTTTTCAAGTTGGCATCCAAAACCCTAATGTAGCCCCTCAAATAGCAGCTCAGATGCAGGAAACCCTTGGCCATCGGGTCGTTAGCTGGCAGGAACGTGAAAAGGTCTGGCTTGATGTTTTTAAAGCATTAAGAGTTTCATCAGCTATAACCGTTTCGAGTATACTTTTACTCTCGGGACTTGGGATTTTTAATGTTTTTGCAATTATGGTGATAGAGAAGACTAGGGATATTGCCATTTTGAGATCTATGGGCTTTTCAGGCTCTGATGCATCTTCTGTTTTCTTGTGGCAGGGTATCATTGTCCTAATTTTTGGTATCATTGCAGGCACCTTGTTAGGAATATTGGCTACTTTTACCATTTCTCAAATCCCTCTTCGCATAAGAGGTATTTTTTCCACGGATAGCTTTGTTGTGAACTGGGACATTACCCATTATTTTTGGGCTATTCTAATCGCCACTATTTTTGTATCGATTGCAAGCTGGATTCCTGCTCGTAGGGCAGGGAAAATTGAACCAGCCAAAATTATTAGAGAAACCTTGTGATGACCAGCAGTTTAGGATCTGAAATTCCCTCTAAATCTTTACTTGAAGCTTTTGATTTAAGGCATTCATTCGTTGAGGGAGATCTTACTACTGAAGTTTTGAGTGGTGTTTCCCTGAAAGTTGAACCAGGAGAGATTACAGCAGTGGTTGGGCCATCTGGTTGTGGGAAGAGTACATTACTTTATTTACTCGGTTTACTTGATCGACCTGACCAAGGAAATATTTTTCTTCGTGGAAAAGAAGTATCAGGTTGCGACGATAAAACCAGAACAACTTTACGGAATCAAGAGATTGGCTTTATTTTCCAATTTCACTTTTTAATTAAAGAACTATCCGCTTTGGAAAATGTTGCTTTGCCTTTGAGAAAAGCAGGTAATTCAATCCTTGAGTCCCGTAAAAAAGCTCAGGCATCATTAACAAAATTAGGTCTTGGCGATAAAAGTCATCGATTTGCAAATAAGCTTTCAGGTGGCGAACAACAAAGAGTTGCTATTGCTAGGGCGATTGTAAATTCGCCTTCTATAGTACTCGCAGATGAACCTACAGGAAACTTGGATAGTGAAAACTCAAATAAAGTTTTTAATTTGCTTTCCAAATTGGCAACCGATGAAAATCTTTCGATCTTACTGGTGACTCATAATAACGAGTTGGCGATGAAATGTAATCGGGTTATTGAGATGAGAGACGGAGTAATTACGAATTCTCTCTAGCTTTTTTGATGGTGTGGTATGCTTGGTTGATCTTGGCAAGTTGAGAATTCGCAAATTCTATAAATTCTTTTGGAAGTTGCTTACTTTCTAACTTGTCAGGATGAAAATGAGACACTTTCTCACGATATGCCTTTTTGATTTCAGTTTCATTCGAAGATGAAGGGATGGATAGAATCTTAAAAGATTTAGCTAGAGTAATTTCTCCAACAGCATTGTCTCCTCGTTCGCTTAAAGGTGGGGCATAGCCTCCGGCAATCCAGGTTTTAATCGTACCCGGAGGAATTCTCAAGCTTTCCTCTCCGATCAACAAATACTGAATTTGTTTTTTATTTAATTTTTCCCCATTTGATCGGACAATTTCGAAGAGTCCGCCCAAGAAAGATTGTGCTACAGTCGAGTCGTACTGGATCAGTTCCGCTAACTCTTTAAAATCATCCGCTATGGGTCTTTTACTTGTTTTTGCTTTTCGAAAAACATTTTTTGCGAATACACGATTTTTTTCATTTAACCGAAAACGTTCCATTATCGATTCAGTAGCTTCGATCTCGGAAGCGGAAATTACCCCATCTGCCTTGGCAATCTTACCTGCACATGAAAAGAAGTATGCAAAGTATAAAATTCTTGCTTTCTGTTCGTCTAGAGGAGCCCGGTCATTACCGTCATATAAATGACCAATCGCTGCACCAACTAATGCACCAACTGGCCCACCAAGTAAGCCTACGCCTGTACCAATCAATTTCCCCCACCAATTCATTTACATATCATTCTTTCTTCAAAATCTAGATGTGGGCAATAAATTTAAAAATATTTTGCAGTAATTTATAATCTACTGTTAGCTCAAATGAAGCCTTTTTTCAAAACGATATTTTTCTGAAATTTTGATCTATCTTCTGCAAGTTACAAATGGAATAGGTAAATTAGAAAATTAAGAGGTGGCAAATTGCATTCGGAAAACCGGTGGTTGGGACAGAGGCGAAATGGAATTCTTCTCTTTTTTATACTCAAGGTTTTTGTGAAGGAATTCTGATAAACGAATTGGTGGGAGAAAGGTTCAAAACATCAACAACTCGGTAATTTAAGACTTCTATTCGAAGATACAAGGGTAGGGGCAACCCTGAATCTAGTACAAATAAATAATTTATCTATTTTCGGAACTAAATCTTTTAACTGAAAAAGATCTATCTTTTAGATCCTTAGGTCTTTATTAGTTACTTGCGATATACCCTAAGTTCTTCGGTAAGGCTCGGGGTTAGGACCAATTGGATTCCCAGTATTTGGAACAACTTGGACGCATCGATCATCCCACAACTCGATCATATCCATATCTTTACAATTAGTGATTTCTAGTAGCGGCAAGCCATGTTTTTCTAACCATTTTTTTATAGGTGGAATAGCCTCCTCAGGGTTCTGTGCACGTGCGGTTACAATTTTCACTCGGTACCCCATCTCTATCCATACATTTACTCTTTTAAGCATCGTGGGAACTGGCTTGCCAATGTGCTCAAAACCCTGCCAAGGGTCTGCAAAAGCAAGGGTTCCATCTAAATCAACTCCAATCCATTGCCTAGATTCTGATTCATCACCATATATATTTATATCAGTCAAAGCTAAGCCTTTAGTATGTGGCACACGAACTTTGGGTTTCTTTTCAAAAAATTTTTTATAAAGGTATCGAAACATTAAAAATTATTGTTTATCCATTGCGCATGAATCTATGGTATTCAAGATCAATTCAAAATTATGTATTATCTAGCAAGCAATATTAATTATCTTAGTTTGGATGGTTTGCCATGGATTTTACTATCTTGGGTCCTGATGTTTATTACTAGACCTTTATCGACTTTTGTTCATGAATTTGGCCACTTAATCCCTATGTATTTTTTTTCCTCTGAACCGATTACCTTTCAAATAGGGGAGGGGAAATCCTATCCCTTTAAAATTGGTTCTCAGGTAGAATTTAGACTATCGTGGAAAGGTTCATCCACAGGTTCTGTTTATGTTGATGATGGAAAATTATCTAAAAGGAATCAGCTTTTTGTACTGACCGGTGGCCCTTTCCTATCTTTTTTGATCATTTCCATTCTCTTTTTTTTCCTGCAAAGATTTTCTCCCATGGTTTGGGTTGAGGTCACTGCTGTTGGCTTTTTATGTTCAAACCTATTAGCTTTTCTGACTTCGATTATTCCCATGCACCTAAAACCAACGAGCCGTTTCCCTGATGGACCCCCAAGTGACGGACTTCAAATTCTGGATTTGTTAAAGTCAAAAGGCTAGGTGTCAAACTATGTTTTGGCGGTCGTATAAGCTTTTATACAAATCGCATGTGGAATAGACATGATCATGAGACCCATCAGCAATCACCTTACCGAAATTAAGGACAAGGATGCGAGTCGCGAGTTTGATTGAACTAAATCGATGGGCAATGAGGAATGTGGTTTTGCCTTTCATTAATTTTTTCATGGAATCATGAATTGTTTCTTCGTTTTGCGAGTCTAGTGCGGAAGTGGCTTCATCCAAAATCAGAATAGGTGAATTTTTGTAAAATGCCCTAGCCATCGCAAGTCGTTGGATTTGCCCTCCAGATAGTCGGTTTCCATTTTCTCCAAGGTTTTGATCAAGTTTTTCTGGCAAAAGGTCGATAAAATCTGATGCATTTGCAAGATTTACAGATTCGGTCACAGTTTTGTTTGAATAAGCTGAGTGACCTAACTCGATATTCTCAAGCACGCTGAGATTAAAAAGGAAAGGTTTCTGAGGAACTAATGCCACCGATTCCCTCAAGTGCTTCAAACTGTAATCTGTAAGGTTTACCCCGTCTAATTTGATCCGTCCAGAACTTGGATCAAAGAAACGAGGAAGTAAGCCTGCAAGAGTTGTTTTACCAGCGCCACTCGGACCAACCAAGGCAATGATTTCTCCTGCTTTTATAGAAAGGTTTAGGTTACGTATTGCGGGCTTATTTTTGGCGTTACTGTTGTCATAAAAGTAGCACACATCTTTGAATTCAATGTTTCCGGAGATTGGTGTTGTAATTGGATTACTGGCATCTTTGATGGCTTCATCTACATCCAAAATATCATCAATTCTCTGAATGGATGCGAGTGCTTGTTTGATTTGGTTCTGGATTGATCCGAGTTTTTTAACGGGCTCATAGGACATATATAGAGCCATAATCACTGGAATAAATGCATCGAGCTGAACTGAAGTTCTGGATGCTTGAAAGATAGCGACAGAAATACCTACAGCAGTTATGATTTCGATGATTGGTGTAAGCAAATGAGAGTATTTGATTACTTTCATTCTTGCCCATAGGTATTCCTTTGAAGCATTCTGGAAGCGCTTAATTTCTTTTTGTTCGAGATTAAAAGCCCTAATCTCCCTGGAAGCTGAAAGATTTTCGCTGAGAACCGCTGTCATATCCCCAGCCATTTCCTGCATTCCTAATGCCTTTCGTAAAATAATCTCTCCAATTCTCCTTATTGGAAAAACACAGATGGGTATAACAACAAGGCAGACCAAAACAAAGCTCATGCCCTCGTTTTGTAGAGAGATTACTATTAAAGCACAAATTGCTCCCAAGAATGTAATCGGCTGTCGCACCAAGTCATTACTGACATTGAGGACAGCAGTTTGTAGCTGTCCTGTGTCTGCTGTTACTCGACTCAATAAGTCACCTTCTTGGTTTTTTTGGAAGAAAGAAAGGGGGAGTTTTTGTAGCTTGGTGAAGACTTGAACCCGAATCTTTTCAAGAACCTTGATTCCGCAGAGATTTATCAAGTAAGTGTTTAAATAACCGCTAACTCCGCGGATTACAAAAACCAAAGGAAACCAGCCCACATATTTTGCAAGCTCCAAGAAACTTAGATCTGGGCTAGAGCCTTTATTAGAGAATATCTTTGGGAAGACTTGATCCATCATGAAAGGCAAGCCAAAACCGCTTGAAATTCCATAGATGATTCCACATAAGAGAGCACCCGTGAAAGGAAGCCACAAGGGCTTGAGTAAAAAGAAATAAGGTAGCAAGCGAGTAACTCGCACCGAACTTTTTTCTTTTGAGTCCTTCATTAAATTGAATCTTTTAGCAAATTTTTAGTAAGGCGACCGGAAACCTTAGCTTGTTCGTATAAATAAGCAGAGCAATTCAAATGAAGATGCTCTAGTTGTTCTGTGCTCAATCGCCACTTCCAATTGCCCAGTGAAATGCCTGGTTGGTTAAACCTGGCTTCGCTACCTAAACCTAATAAGTCTTGTACAGGTACAATGACAAGGGGAGAGACGGTGCGATAACTGAAGCGAAGCATTTCCCAAGACGCTTCTTGGCCACTAATATTAAGGTAGGAACGGAAATTATTTTGAATCTCCGGGCTTGTGCTTGCGTACCAACCATTTGAGGTATCGTTGTCATGTGTACCGGTATACAATACAAGCGAGCTATTAAGGTTGTGTGGTAAATATAAATTCTCAGGGTCTCCGTCAAAGGCAAATTGTAAGACAGCCATGCCAGGCAAAGATGCATTCTTTCTAAGTTGATGTACATCTTCAGATATAAGCCCTAAATCTTCTGCTAAGAAGGGAAGGGTGGGGAACTTTTCTTTTGTAATTTCCCAGAACTGAATTCCAGGACCTTTCATCCAGTAGCCGCATTGAGCATTTTTACTTTCTGCAGAAATACTCCAGTAGTCATTAAATCCTCTAAAGTGATCTATTCTAATAACATCAAATAGTTCGAGTTGGTTCTCCAATCTATGCATCCACCATGTAAAATTATCGTCGGCGTGAACCTCCCATTTGTAAAGAGGATTTCCCCAATATTGCCCATCAGCGTTGAAATAGTCAGGAGGAACTCCGGCAACTCTTTCAAAAGTTAATTTCTTGAGGTCGATTTCAAACAATTCAGGGGAGGCCCAAACATCTGAAGAGTCTGGGGCACAGTATATAGGCAAATCTCCAATTAACTTGATTCCATTTTTTTCGGCAAAGTTTTTAAGTAGTTTCCATTGTCCACGAAAGACATACTGAATGAATTGATGAAAGAAATATTCGCTGCTTGTTTTAAGCACTTCAATATCCTCAAGACAGTCGGTTGCCCATTCCCACCAAGGTTTTTCATCATTGATTACTTTTAAGCTATGAAACATACAATGAGCATTCAGCCATTTTTCATGTTTTGTAATGAATTCCGTGAATTCTCCATAAACTTTTTCTAAGACATTACAATCCTTTCGAAATCTTTCGCTCGTTATCCTAGCAAGCTTAAAAAATTCCCTATATAAGCTTCCAAAATCAGTTTCTTCTGCAGAAAGTTTCCTGAGAGGTTCGAGCTCATAATCCTCAACAATACCATGTTCGACAAGAGGCTTCCAATCAATGAAATATGGATTTCCGGCGGAGGAGCAAAATACTTGGTATGGTGAATCACCATATCCTGTAGGTCCAACTGGACACATCTGCCAATATGATATTCCTGCTTTTTTTAAAAACTCGATGAACGCATATGCACTTTGTCCTAAATTACCAATACCTGTATCCGAAGGCAGGGAACTTAAATGCAGCAATGAACCTGCTGCACGATTTGGAAGCCAAGTGATTTCCATAAATTAATTAGACATAATGCATATTGTACGAATCAATTTGAGAATCCCCAGCGTTTAGTGAAGGGATAATATACAAACAAAGCTCTACCAATGATTTCATTTTCTGGGACAAATCCCCAAGATCTGCCGTCGAGGCTGTTAGTCGAATTATCACCCATAGCAAAAAAAGCTTTTTTACCTGTTGGGTTGCCGGGACTTTTTTTGTCAGGAATCTTTAAGATCTTTCGATTGGAGAGTAAACCGTCTGTGCGATAACCTGGATAACCTAAGACATTTTTTGCATTTGGATTAGATGCTAAATCTTCTGTCCTGTTATTATTTTCTCGGAATGCTATGTTTCCCTCTATCGGTTCTCCATTTCTGTATAGTATTCCCGGTACACCTTTTCTTACATCTGTTCCATTTGTGATAATACTTTCGGGCACTCTCATTTCCAAATAATCTCCAGGTTCTCCGACCAGTCTCTTAATGTAATATTTATCCTCACCAATACCACGTACAAGCAAGTTGAGCTTTCGATTAAATTCATCAATAGATCCGGTACGAAATACTGCAGGATCACCAGCTTTGGGAGAAATGAAGTTGTAACTCATACGGTCCACAAAAAGCGCATCTCCCAAAAGAATGTCGAACGCGATCGCAACCTCGCCTTTTCCTACAACCCTTTCAGATAATTTTAAACGTTCTCTTCCTGAAAAATTTTCGTCTTGGTCAACAATAATTCTCAAATCTCTTAAATCATCTGTTCCCCCGAATTTAGTAGCCAATAATTCATCCAAATCAAATTCAGCCGGAACTAAAAGCTTATGATCTTTTCCCCCAATTTCAAAAATATATTCCCTGAGGGTGGTCGGGAAAATAAAGAATCTTCCATTGGGGAAACCACTTTTCACGAACTTAAATGGTGTCCCATTATGCAATTTTAAGTACAATGGTCCTTCACTTTCAGATACAACTTGATAGTGGGAAGCACCTAAAAATATTTTATCGAATCCTCTTTCTATTAAAGTAGGAACCGATTCCCCTTCTTCATAAAGTTTGGGTTGCATCCCAAAAAAAGAGGGAAACATTGAATTCGTTGGAATGATAAAAGGTTGCACAAAGAAGCTTCTGATCCCGATCACAACAATCGCAGCAACAAGGAGCATCTCTATATTTTCTACCCATGCTTTTTTGTGGTAATACAATCCCCCAGATTTTTGCAATGCTTGATCGACGCGTTTAGCACTGGTATCAAGTTCCTCAAATAAAATTGGTTTTGTCTTTAAGACCTTGGTCAAAGCTAGGTTTGAGCTTTCTAATTCTTCAGCTTCATCCTGAGAAAGTAAATCTTTTCTGTATGAAAGGGCTTTTTCTCCAAGGCGGAGAGTTTCTTTTGCACCTTTACGCTGCAAGCGAGTGGCTTTTTTATTGGTCATTTTAAAATTATGATGAGCTCTTCAGGATTTGAACAAAGGCTTCTTGTGGAATGTTGACGCTTCCTATTTGCTTCATCCGTTTTTTCCCTTCTTTCTGTTTATCGAGAAGCTTTCTTTTTCTGCTTATATCTCCTCCGTAGCATTTTGCAGTTACATCTTTTCGCATGGCACTGATTGTCTCCCGAGCAATGACTTTACCCCCAACTGATGCTTGTAAAGCGATTTTAAAAAGTTGCCTCGGGAGAATTTCTTTCAATTTTGAGCAGAGTACCCTACCCCTGGTTTCTGCCTTTTCTCTGTGTACAATAGTTGAAAAAGCGTCCACAGCTTCTGCATTTACAAGAATTTCCATTCTTACCAGTGCTGACTCTACATATTCGTCCATGTCATAATCCATCGATCCATAGCCATGGGTAACACTTTTGAGGCGATCATTAAAATCGACCAAAATTTCATTCAAAGGTAAGTGGCAGGTCAGCACAACTCGTGTTTCGTCAATAGTTTCGGTATTACTACAATTACCTCTTTTCTCGGTAACGAGGGCAAGTAAGTCACCGATACAATGGTTAGGGGCATGGATTCTTGCTAAGATCGTCGGCTCTTCAATCTTAAGGATTTCAGTAGTATCAGGTAAATCCAAGGGATTATCTACTTCAAGGGTGACGCCAGTAGTCAGGTGGACTCGGTAGACTACGCTTGGATAAGTAGATATAAGATCCAAATCGTATTCTCTACGCAATCGTTCTTGAATAATTTCCATGTGGAGTAATCCCAGAAAACCACAACGAAAACCAAAGCCTAAGGCTACTGAGGTTTCAGATTGAAAAGTGAACGCTGCGTCATTCAATCTCAATTTACCAACACTTTTCTTTAGTTTTTCGTAATCGGTCGTGTCCAAAGGATAAAGCCCACTAAAAACCATGGGTCTTACTTCTTTATATCCTGGTAGCATCTCCTTGGCTTCGTTTTCGACCAAGGTCAAAGTGTCACCAATCTTTATCTCTGCAACATCTCTTATTGCAGTAACAACATATCCCACCTCTCCTTCTCCCAAGGAACCAAGAGGAACTGGTTGAGGGCAAAATTTTCCGATTTCCTTGATTTGAGTCTTTCTTCCATCACTCATTAAAAGAAGATTTCCATTCTTAGAAAATGTTCCTGAAAAAACCCGAACATAGCAAATTACTCCCTTGAAAGAATCATACTGACTATCAAAAACCAGGGCACGAGGTTTGGGGTGTTCGTTCCACTTTGGAGTAGGCAATCGGGAAACTACAGATTTTAAAATTTCATCTACTCCAATACCAGATTTTCCACTGGCATGAATTGCTTCTTCCGCAGGAATTGCAAGAATATCTTCGATTTGCTTCGAAACCCGCTCTACATCAGCACTGGGCAGATCAACCTTATTAATTACTGGAATGATCTCCAACCCTTGAGATTCTGCAAGTTGGGCATTAGCAAGAGTCTGGGCCTCGACTCCTTGCGAGGCATCAATAAGAAGTAACGCTCCTTCACAAGCTGCTAAACTTCTTGAAACTTCATAAGAGAAATCAACATGACCGGGTGTATCGATCAAGTTGAATAAATACTCCTGTCCATCATGATGTAGGAAATTCATCGAAACTGGATGACACTTAATAGTGATGCCCCGTTCTCTCTCAAGATCCATCGAATCTAGAAGTTGCTCTTTCATCTCTCTTTTGACCACCGTTTGGGTACGCTCTAACAGTCGATCGGACAAAGTTGTCTTGCCATGATCGACATGCGCTATGATACAAAAGTTTCGAATCCTGTGAGTTTCCACCATTAAAAAGTTGACCACTGAAATTTTCCCACTGAAAAGAGAAGGTGAAATTACTAGTGAGAACTCTTTTCTCACATATTTATTTAAAATGGACAAGAAACTACTTCACGGAACACACACTGCACTCATTACACCCATGCAAGATGGACAGGTTAACTTTGCTGATCTATCAAAACTAATTGATCGGCAGTTGGTAAGCGGGGTTTCTGGTATTGTTCCTTGTGGCACTACTGGTGAATCCCCTACCCTTACTGAAAAAGAGCATCTGCAGGTTATTCAAGAAACGATTAATCAAGCAGCGGGGAAAGTTCCTATTATTGCTGGGACTGGTGCAAATTCAACGATCGAGGCGATTAATCTTACTAAAAAAGCGGATAGCTTGGGTGCGGACGCTTTTTTATTGGTTGCACCTTATTATAATAAACCAAGCCAAGAAGGATTAGTCGCCCACTTTTCAACTTTGGCTGAGGTAACGGAGAAACCCATTGTCCTTTATTCAATTCCCTCAAGATGCGGTATCGAGATATCCACATCCACCGTGTTGAAACTGAGGGAAAATTATCCCAATATTTGCTCTCTAAAAGAGGCGGGCGGGAAATCAACCAAAGTTTCAGAGACAGTTTGTGCATTGGATGATGATTTTGTGGTTCTTTCTGGAGATGATGGATTGACTTTGCCTTTTATGGCTTGTGGAGCAAAAGGTGTGATCAGTGTGGCATCTAACATCATGCCTGGCATTGTTTCTCAACTAGTTGCATTAGCGGCGGAAGCGAAATTTGAAGAAGCTCGGAAATTGCACCTTAAGTATTACAAATTCTTCACTGATCTCTTCTGCGAACCCAACCCAGTTCCTGTTAAAAATCTAATGCATTTAAAAGGACTCATTTCATCCGCAGAAGTTAGGCTTCCTTTGAGTCCACCTTCCCCTGCAAATTTTCTGCTTCTTGAGGAAATGTCAGCAAATGTTAATTTTCTATGAGCAATCTTAAAAAAATATTATTGAGCGGATCCAGGGGAAGAATGGGGCAAGCTATTGCAAAAATAGCTGCTGATCATGACTGTGAAATCACTTTTCCGGTCGACTTAGGCGATGACCCTAAAGAAAAGATTGGTCATTGTGATGTCGCTATTGATTTTTCTTTAAGAGATGCGACTCTACCCCTGGTCAAGTTGTGCGGTGAATTTAAAAAGCCAGTTGTGATTGGCACAACTGGACACGAAAATTCTGACCGAGATCAAATTTTGCAGATTGCCAAAGAAATTCCAATTGTCTGGGCCGGTAATTTCTCAACAGGGGTAAATTTATTATTTTTTTTGACGGAGCAGATTTCAAAAGTCTTAGGCATTGGAAGTGGATTTGACCCAGAAATTATAGAAATGCATCATAAATTGAAAAAAGATGCTCCAAGCGGAACGGCAGAGCGTCTACTTGAGATCATCAAGGAATCAAGGAGACTCTCCCAAGGAGATATTAGTCATGGTAGAAGTGGAATGGTTGGAGAGCGCCAGGAAAGTGAAATTGGATCTCACGCATTAAGAGGCGGGGATGTCGTTGGTGAGCATACGGTGATGTTTGCAGGTACGGGAGAAAGAATTGAATTAACTCACAGGGCAACAGATCGAGTAATTTTTGCAACTGGAGCCTTAAAGGCTGCAAGTTGGGTGCAACATCAAGAACCGGGTCTATATTCTATGCAGGATGTTCTTGGATTAACTAGCTAAATATAAAATTATGATCGCATTTATAGAAGGAACACTCCAAGAGTGTCAACTCAACCTAGCTATTATCCAAGTGAGTGGTATTGGTTATGAAACCCATATCCCCTTAACTACTTCGGAAAAACTGCCAGCTCTTGGTCAGCAAGTTAAGTTATTTACGCACGCCTCGTATCGTGAGGATTCTCAAACTCTTTATGGTTTTATAGACCGAGAGTCCCGAGACTTTTTTAAGATGATTGTAGATAAGGTTTCTGGCATTGGACCAAAGATAGCCCTCAATCTTCTTGGATCACTTTCGCTCCCTATGCTCAAGACTTCCATTGCAAGTGGTGATGTTGGCATGCTATCAAAGGCTCAAGGTTTAGGAAAGAAAACCGCGGAAAGGATAGTGGTTGAACTTAAAGACAAGGTTCTCCCGAAGTCTGAAGTTTTGAAAGCGAGCAATGATGGAAATTCAGGTAAAAGAGAAGCTAAGGATGAATTACCAGTGGAATTTGTCACTTATCATGATGCAGTCTCTGCCCTCCTGACTCTCGGCTATAAGGCAATAGATGCTGATCAGGCAGTTCGCAAGGCTTCAGAGTCCTTGGGTGCGGATGCAACCACAGAGGAATTAATTCGGAAGGCACTGGGACGTTAAGCACACAGATTTTTGGAAAGATCAGATTTAATATATTCGTGTACAAAATCTCCAGCCTTTCGACAAGCAGATGAAAGTCTTTCTTTGCACGCCAATAAACAGCAAATTGCGGTGGCTAACCTGCATCCAGTACCGCGACACTTTGATCCATCTTTTATTCTAGGCTTTTCGAAACATTGATGAGGCATTGAAGTTTGAGCTAGAACATTGGAAGAAAGCCTACCGGTAAGATGACCGCCCTTAACTAAAACGGCTTTTGCTCCTCGCTCGATTAGGCTCTGGGCCGAATCCTTTGCCTCCTCCAAACTCTTACATTCTTTGTTTGTTAAAATGCTTGCTTCTATCGCATTCGGGGTGAGTAAAGTAATAAAAGGGAGCAGTTGTTCCAATAGGTAGGTTTGCGTATTTTCATTGGTGAGTTCTCCTTTACTCGAACTGGAAAAAACAGGATCTAAAATCGATGGTGTGTTGGGGGTTTTCTCTAAAAAGTCGCGAACAATATTAATGGATTCCCTGTCGGGCAGAAGCCCGATTTTAATTCCATCAATCAGGGTCTCTTCGCTAGCTTTTAGCTGATCTAACAGGACCTGATTAGGGATTGGGTACTTACAAATTAACTGGTCGTTAGTTTGTGCAGTCACAGAAGTAATGGCAATAGATCCTTCGAATCCAAATGCCGAGAGCGTATCTACATCTGCCTTGATTCCTGCACCTCCTGAACTATCGCTAGCCCCAATAATAAGTAATCTTTTTCGCATTTGAGCTATCAATGAGTTAGGAATTGTTTTCTTCCCATTCAATCATACCGCCCCTTAGATTAAACAGGTTCTCGTAACCTAGCGAAAATAAAACCTCACATGCAGTTCTACTTCTAACTCCTGCTTTACAATAAATAATAATGCTTGAGTTCTTTGAAATTTCTTTTGGCAGCTTTATCCTTTTCGGATCGGAGAATTCTCCTAAGGGGATGTGAGTAGAAGGCTCAATACACTGGATTTCTCTTTCCCATTTTTCACGCACATCCAAAACCCAATATCGGTTGTCTTTTTTTAGCATTGATTTCATTTGTGATGGTGAGATTTCTGAAATCGTAGAATTTTCTCTGTTCATTAATTCACAATTAGAATCTATGACAGATAAATTTTTTACTTCTGATAAGTTAGGGTCTCTTACAAATTTAATGATTCGGGATTGTTGAGATAATGCATCATAAAGCCAGAGCTTTCCACTAAGCACATCACCAATGCCAGTGATGACCTTAATGGTTTCAGTTGCCATTATGGTACCGATTAATCCTGGGAGAACACCCAATACCCCCACTTCCGAACAGGGAGATAATGCTTTATCTGTAGGCGGTTCGCCAAATAAGCATCTGTAGGTAGGACCACCAAGAAAATTAAAAACGCTAACTTGTCCAGTGAATTCAAAAATTGAACCATGAATCAGAATTTTATCGAATAGTACGCAGGCATCATTGATTAGAAATCGTGTCGCAAAATTATCACTTCCGTCGAGAACAATTGAATAGCTATGCAAGATACTTTCAATGTTTTCGGCATTAATCCTAACTGGAAAGCTTTCAAGCTTAACATGAGGATTCATCTCAGAAAGCTTGGAAATGGCAACTTTGGTTTTGGATTTTCCAACATCCTTACAATCAAAAAGAATTTGTCGTTGGAGGTTCGATTTTTCAACTCTATCGTCATCAACAATTCCAATTCTCCCCACTCCAGCAGCAACCAAATACTTTAATGCAGGAGATCCTAACCCTCCTGCTCCCACTACCAAAACCTTTGCTTCTTTGAGTTTTTTTTGGGCGATCTCCCCAAAACCTGAGAGTGAGAGGTGTCGTTGGTAATGTTCGATTTCGGTTGGAGAGAAATCAATCATTTTCAAATAAAAATAGCAGTGCTCTCACGAGACTGGCTTGCAGATACCTTTTTTGGTGAAGTTGTTTGAATTTGGTCGTATGCAGAATCCCAGTCTTTCCAGACTGGGTCATAATTATACTTCCTTAGCATTGAGCAAATATCCTTAGGTGTCCGATCATCTGATATCTCAAATTGTTCAAGAGAATCTTCTTCATTTGCATATCCCCCCGGATTCGTTTTGGAACCTGCGCTCATTGTGGTAATTCCAAGCGGTAAAACATTATCCCTGAAGGCGGGAGATTCGCGGGTGGAAATACTAAGCTCAAGTTCGTGACTAAAAATACGAAAAGTACAAAGAAGTTGAACCAAGTCACGATCTTTCAGAGTGACTTCTGGCTCGCTATCACCATGACAAGGTCTCAAGCGAGGAAAAGACATTGAGTATGTGGTCTGCCAATATTTTTTCTCAAGATATTGAAGATGTTGAGCGGCAAAATAAGCATCAGTGCGCCAATCTTCAGTTAATCCATATAAGCAGCCAAGTCCCATTTTCTTGATCTTTGCCCTGCCCAACCGATCTGGAGTCTCTAAGCGCCAATCAAAGTTCCTCTTTTTTCCTTTTTTATGGTGTTTGGAATAACTTTCTCGGTTATATGTTTCTTGATAAACAAAAACGGAATGAAGCCCTTTCTCAATCAATTCTTCATACTCGTTTTGATATAAAGGCTGGACTTCTATGGATAAGTTGGAAAAGTGCGGTCTTAATAATTGCAGGGCTTCACCGATATATTTCACATCAACAACTCGGGCCGATTCCCCGGTGACCAACAGAACATGCTCAAAACCCATTTTTCTAAGAATCCCAGCATCTTTTAGAATTTCAACAGGAGTGAGGGTTTTACGGGGAATTGCATTGCCTAAGCTAAACCCGCAATAATCACAGACATTATTACATTCATTGGAAAGATACATGGGGGCGAAAAGGCGGATTGCCTTCCCAAAACGTTGTTTTGTCAATAGATTGCTCAACGATGCAAGACTTTCGAGGTAATACTCTCCAGCGATTGGGGAAATAAGTGTGATGAAATCTTCAAGGCCTCCTTTACCTTCCCGTAAAAGTGCTCGTTCAACATCCTCTTTTTCGGTTTTGATAATGCGAGAGGAAATGTCGCACCATTCAGTTTGATTGAAAAGATTGAGGTATTTGTCGTCTTTCATGGCTTGTTGAATGCAAATTTATTTCAGGAACCCGGTAAGAGGAGAGGTTGCACTAGCCATGTTCCTGCTGCTTCCTAGTCCAGATAAAAATCCTGCTCGACCTGCTTTTGCGGACAGACTGAATGCTATGCTCATACCAATTGGATCTTTGGCCACAGCAATTGCAGTATTAATCAGAACTGCATCCGCACCCATTTCAAAAGCCTCTGAGGAATGAGAAGGTTTGCCTATTCCTGCATCAACTACGACAGGAATTTGAACCTGTTCAATGATGATCCGTAGAAACTCTCTACTTTCCAGACCTTTATTGCTTCCAATAGGAGACCCTAGGGGCATAACCGCGGCGGATCCAGCATCTTCAAGCTGCTTACATAGAACTGGGTCTGCATGGCAATAAGGTAATACGATAAATCCATCTTTAACTAGTTCTTTGGTTGCTATCAGAGTTTCCGTCGGATCGGGCATTAAATATTTCGGGTCTGGATGTATTTCCAGCTTTAACCAATTTGTCTGCAGTGCTTCTCGTGCCATCTGGGCAACGAAAATGGCTTCTTTTGCATTTCTTACTCCAGAGGTGTTGGGAAGTAATTGAATTTTTTGATCTTGGAGATGTTTAAGAATCGAATCGTGTTCGCTCATTGGGTTGGCTCTTTTCATGGCAACGGTAACCATTTCAGTACCACTTGCCTTTACCACATCACTTAAGGCAAGTCCTGAAGAAAACTTTCCAGTGCCAATAAAAACTCTGGAATTAAAAGTTTTCCCTCCAACGACCAAATTATCAGTTGTTTGTTCGATCATATTTAGATTTTTCTTCAAGAAATAATTTCAAGTTAGAACCAAATTCAAGTTTTGTGCTAAGACTAGAACAAACACAGATACCGGTTGCTCCAGTTTTCTTGAGCAATTGGAAATCATTGTGGGTGAGACCCCCTATAAGAAAGGAAGGTAGAGGGTATAGAAAAGATACGATCTCTTTGATTTTTTGCAGGGATAGTTTTGGAATCAAATCTTTTTTGGTTTTGGATTTTCTAATTGGACCAATACCAATGTAATTGGAAACGCCTTTTGCTTTTACAACCTTGGCGTCTTCTAGGGAGTGAACCGTTGAACCGATCACTTTTCTATCTCCAAGTATTTCTCTCGCGATTAGTGGGTCACAGTCTCTCTTTCCAAGATGTACCCCGTCAGCGTTTAATTGGGTAACTGAATCTATTGAATCATTTAAAATTACAGAGGACCCATTGGACTTTGCTTGCTGGATACTTTCAGACAATTCATTTGGAGATGAATTCCGGAAAGAATTTTTCGATCTCAGTTGTATGAGTTTAATTCCAACTTTAGATAAATTGAGTATCTGTTTGGCATGAGTGTCATGAACTTGGTCAGAAGTTAGACAGTATAGAGATTGATCAAGCACTTTTGAAATTTCTTTTTAAAATATGGAAAAGATCAACTAAAGTTTGACTGATCATAATTATTAGCAGAAGTGGCGAATTCCTTGAAAGCTCGTACTGGATCTGGTTTTCCCCAAATTGATCCAAGTAAAGATACGCCATCAAAACCTGCCTCAATAATCGTACTTAACTTGTTTTTCCTTATGCCACCCAGGGCATAAACTAAAGGCCTTTTTGCTTTAGAATCTAATTTTGATAACGCGTTCCTCAACATGAGTAGTGACATTTTAGGCTTATGTCCAGATTTTGAAATAGAGGGAAAGACCGGTCCAAAGAAAACATAATCCAAGATGTCAGTCTCAACCTCCAACTCTGATGCGTTATGAAGAGAGCGACTGCGTAAGGTAGAAGTTTTTCTTAATTTCTCGCCGGATCTATGATGATATCCACCTAAATCATAATCTTTCATTAACTCAAATGCTCGGTGCATGATAATTTTACAGTGAAACTCCTTGGGTATTTCATCGAGTAAATGAGCAATCCTGTGGGTTGAGTGGTCGGGTTTGCGTAAATGGAATTTTTCAAGTCCAGATTCAAGAAGACGGGTCACTGTCCGAGCCTCACTACTATTGAAGTTTGGAGAAGAGATAACGATGATTTTTAACAGATTAGTCATCCTCCTTGAGTCGCTTGTATAAGCAGTAATTTATCTCCCTCATGAAGTACAACTGCATGAAAAGTATCTCGTGGGATCACATTTTCATTGATCGCAACAGCCCAACCATTGAAGTCATCTAAATCAAGCTTTACCAGAAAGTCCTTGAGTTTCATTCCCTCTGCTATCTCATGCGGTTCGTCATTGAGAGAAATATTCATTCCAGTTAGGACTGATAAATTTCTCCACCAGATGCATTAAATTCTTCAGCCTTTTGCTTCATTCCATCAAGGATTGCATTATCGTTTGCTGCCAATCCTCTTTCTTTAGCATATTGCCTAACTTCTTCTGAAATTTTCATCGAACAGAAAGTAGGACCGCACATAGAGCAAAAATGAGCGGTTTTGGCGTTGTCTTGTGGTAAGGTTTGATCATGGAACTCCCGAGCCTTATCAGGATCTAAGGAAAGGTTAAATTGATCCTGCCAGCGAAATTCGAATCGGGCTTTTGAAAGGGCATTGTCACGAAACTGAGCCGCGGGGTGACCTTTAGCTAGATCAGCTGCATGAGCCGCCAATTTATAAGTAACTACACCCTCTCGAACATCATCTCTATCTGGTAATCCTAGGTGTTCCTTAGGAGTCACATAGCATAACATGGCACATCCATACCAGCCGATCATTGCCGCACCTATGCCACTAGTAATATGGTCATAACCAGGAGCAACATCGGTGGTCAAAGGCCCAAGAGTGTAAAATGGTGCTTCATGACACCATTCAATTTGCTTATCCATGTTTTCCTTGATCATGTGCATAGGTACATGTCCTGGCCCTTCATTCATAACTTGCACGCCGAACTCCCAAGCTCTTTTTGTAAGTTCGCCTTGGGTCTTTAATTCTGCGAACTGAGCTTGGTCATTCGCATCTGCAATGGATCCTGGTCTTAAGCCATCCCCAATCGAAAAAGAAATATCATATGCGGCCATAATTTGACAAATCTCATTCCATTTTTCGTATAAAAAATTTTCTTTGTGATGAGCGAGACACCATTTTGCCATAATCGATCCTCCTCTGCTGACAATGCCTGTCATTCTTTTACTTGTAAGAGGAACATAACGGAGTAAGACACCGGCGTGAATGGTAAAGTAGTCAACTCCTTGCTCTGCCTGTTCGATCAAGGTGTCACGAAAGACTTCCCAAGTTAGATCTTCAGGTTTACCTCTAACTTTCTCAAGTGCTTGATAAATTGGAACCGTACCTACGGGAACGGGACAGTTTCGAATAATCCACTCACGAGTTCGGTGGATATTTTTTCCCGTTGATAGATCCATCAAAGTATCAGCTCCCCATTTGGTGGACCATCGCATTTTTTCAACCTCTTCTTCGATGGAAGAAGCGACAGCAGAGTTGCCAATATTGGCATTAATCTTAACCAGAAAATTCCGCCCGATTATCATGGGTTCAAGCTCAAGGTGGTTAATATTTGCAGGAATAATTGCCCTGCCTCGAGCAATTTCACTTCGGACAAATTCTGGGGTGATTTCCTCGGGAATGGATGCCCCGAAAGATTCTCCTTGATGTTGGTGAACTAGAGTATTTCTATCTTCTCCCTCGGAGCATTTTAAGTCATTTTTCAAGGATTGTAATTTCATGTTTTCCCGAATGGCAACAAATTCCATTTCCGGAGTAATAATACCCTGCCGTGCGTAATATAATTGGGTGACTGTTTTTTGAGGAAGAGATTTTCGAGTTGTAACCTTAGATCGGTCGAAATCCGGCAATTCATTGGTTCTTTTATCAGATCTTTGAGCATGTAAATCTGACAGGTATCCATTATCTGCAGGAGTACTTTTTCTACCATCAATAATTTCGGTATCTCCTCTGTCGAGTACCCAATTCTTTCTGAGTGGAGGAAGGCCAAGTTCATGCTGCCCATGAAATTCTGAATCTCCCCAGGGGCCTGAGGTGTCGTATAATCTAATTGGAGGATTCTCGGTTTCCTTGCCATCTGAAGATCTAGTAGGAGATAAACTTATTTCTCGCATGGGTACTTTCACACCATGCTTAGGTCCCTCCACATAAACGCGTTTGGAATTGTTTTGATTTTCATTTTTTTCTTCGACTTTTTTAATCATTATTTATGTGGTTAATGCCGAGGAAAGCCTGCTGAATAGCAAACAGTTTTCCCTACGGCGTTAAATATTTCGCATCAGGTTCCAAGGGTCACATCTGGATCGCAGATGTTTCTCAGTCTTCGCCAAAAACTCCCCTAAACTATTTATCATTCAAACTCAGCTTAGGATAATTGCAACACAAAGAAATTAATTAATTAAAAGGATGCTATGATTTCTCTTATTTAGTATGAATCGGATTAATTTAATTCATACTTACCATCATGTCTCTTGCCTACCCTATTACTTAATTCCAGCAATGAAAGGCTCACCGAAATTTCTTGAATGGTAAGTTCACATATTGAACACATTTGCTCAACTGCCATAGCACCATCAAGCTCTAATAGATTAAGAATTATTTTTTCATTTTTTGAGATAATCGGGTCAGAATTTATTTTATTTTTTGGATTCTCCGCCTGTCTGCTTTCACTCAGTGGCAAAATTGTTTGAGTCAAAGAAGGTTTTAAGTCCTCAATGATTTCGTTAGCATTAGTAATAAGAATTGCACCTTCCCTAATTAATTGGTGGCAACCCTGTGAGCATGGTTGATCAACCCTACCTGGAATTGCAAAAACTGTCCGACCTTGTTCAGCTGCAAATCTTGCTGTGATCAGACTACCACCAGAACTTCCAGACTCTACAACTAGCAACCCGGAAGAAATTCCAGAAACTAGGCGATTTCTCATAGGAAAAGTTCTTCGGTCTGCCTTCCTCTTAAAAGGAAACTCAGTAATTACTGCACCTTCGGAAGCAATTCTTTGATATAAACCCAAATTTTCTGGAGGGTAAACAATGTCCATTCCGCTTCCCAGAAATGCGATTGTTTTACCTTTTACATCAAGGGCAGACTGATGTGCAATCGAGTCTATTCCACGTGCCATACCACTGACTACGCAAAAGCCTGCCAAGGCAAGATCCGTAGAAATCTTTGAACATACCTTTTGTGCGTATAAGGATGGTAAACGAGTCCCTACGATAGCAAAATAGGGTCCCGGTGGAATGGTTCCTTTAACATACAGCCCTATCGGAGTGTCATAAATCTCTCGCAAGGATGAAGGGATTTCTTCTTCTGTGATAAAAGAAGTGGAATGTTTTTGAATAATTTCCAACTCATTTTGAACCCAAGTGCCATGGTCTTGATCGAGAATAGAATTCACCATCGCTGGTCCAACTCCGCTAATTGAAAGAAGTTCTCTTTGTGATGCATGAAAGATCTTTAATGGATCTCTTTCAAAAAAATCCAGCAAGCGATTGGTACTAATTGGGCCTAATTTTGGAAGGCTGTTAAGCAGAAGCATTGCTTCTTTTCTACTAAGCTTACTGTTTTTCACATTCACGCATAACTTAGCTAAAAATTCCTTTAGGAAAACCTTTTAATTTGAATCAGGTAGGATAAATGAAGCGTTTAACAAAATCCTTTGATTAGAAGCGTAAGACACCAAGTAATTTTTCATAGCTTTCTACCAGATACCAAGCAAAAAAGATTTTTTGGAATTAAATTTCTAAGTCCCTAAGTACAAGTGGATCTCCTATTTCTAGATTTCTTTTTACTTTTTTTCCTAAAACATCAGTCCATTTACTCGGACACATTCCATGTCCTGGTCTAGCAATCCGAATATTTTCTTTAGTAAGCAAATCTCCTGATTGGATTTTTTTACAAGCCAAAATTGAGCGTTTGAAGCTAGAGTTTTTAAATCTCACCTTGATCTCCTTACTTTTAGAATAATGCCCCCCCATGCTTTTATATGCTTCTAAAACAGATTGGCTCATTACTTTAAATTCTTTAGGGAGTAGAGAGAAATCACCGTCTATTGAACTTTTACTTCGGTCTAGAGTAAGATGCTTCTCAATGACTCGGGCACCAAGGGCAGTCGCGAGTACTGGGATCAAATGACCCGGGGAATGATCGGATAGCCCAACCTTACAATTAAAAGTTTTTTGCATCCAAGGAATTAAGGAAAGGTTGAAATCCTCTAATTTAGCAGGATAATTACTTACACAATGTAATAAAATGATTTCGGGACATCCATTATCCCTTAAGGTTTTAATTGCTTTTAAGATCTCTTCCTCATTAGAGACTCCCGTACTGGCAATAACAGTTTTTTGTAATGCGGCTACTTTTTTTAATAATGGAAAATGATTCAGTTCAAAGGATGCAATTTTGTATAGAGATGGAGAGATTTCTTGTTCAAGAAAATCAACTGCCGTCTCATCAAAAGGAGAACTAAAGCAAACCAACTCATTTTCCTTTGCTTTTCTGGCAATTTCACTATGCCACTCCCATGGTGTCATCGCTTCATGGTATAAATCGTGCAGGTATTTTCCTCTCCATAATCCTTCTTTGATCAAAAATCTATCATCTTTAGAATTAACGGTTATGGTTTCCGGTTTGTAGGTTTGGAGTTTAATTGCATGGGCACCTGAGATTTTTGCGGCATCAACGAGTTCCAAAGCCTTTTTTAGTGAGCCTCCATGATTGCCTGAGAGCTCAGCAACGATAAACGGAGCCTGATCAGAAGAGGTCAAATTTGAATTCATGTGGTGCCAACCTAATTATATAGATTAAGACGGGATGAAATCTTTCAATAAGAGCTTGAGTTCCTCACCTGAAAATTGAACCGTGTTTATATTACTGGCGTAAGTAAAGTTGTCTGGACACTTCGTACCGCCTTTAATTCCGATTTTATTCCCCCAGAATGTCTGAATGGGTTGAATAACGAAATGGTTTTCAAATTCCATTACATTTCTGGCTTCGTCCTCTGGGATCAGAACCTCATGCATTTTTTCTCCGGGACGTAGGCCGATGGTGTCCCAATCACAATCTGGAGCCACTAAATTCGCAATATCTGCAACCGTACAAGCTGGGATTTTGGGGATGAACAATTCTCCGCCCACCATATCCCCAAGTGATTTTAGAACAAATTCTGCACCTTGTCTCAGTGTAATCAAAAATCTGGTCATTTCTGGGTTTGTAATCGAAATAGTGCCAGTCTCTCTTTGTTTTTGAAAAATAGGAATCACACTGCCCCGGCTTCCAACCACATTTCCATATCGAACCACCGAAAAAACTGTTCCACCTCCGCTACCATAACTATTTGCAGCAATAAAAACTTTGTCCGAGCACAATTTCGTAGCACCGTATAAATTTACTGGATTCACTGCTTTATCAGTGCTCAATGCTAATACCTTTTTAACACCAGCTTTTAAGGCTGCTTCCATGACATTGGTTGCACCATTCACATTGGTCTTTATGAATTCATGCGGATTGTATTCAGCTGCCGGAACTTGTTTTAGGGCAGCGGCATGGATTACATAATCAACCTGACGCATTGCTAATTCAAGTCGGTCACGATCTCTCACATCACCGAGGAAAAATCGAATAGCTGAATGTTTGAATTCTTCGAGGGACTGCATTTCGCTCTGTTTCCACTCATCCCTTGAGTAAATAATAACTTTTTTGGGATTAAAGTTTTTCAAAGCGAGTCTGACAAATTCTCTACCAAATGAGCCGGTTCCCCCGGTAATTAATATAGATTTCTCTGAAAGCATTCTTGGTGGAATCATGTAATTTCCACATGAAAAAGTCGATTCCAAAGAATTTGCGTACTTAAAAGTATAAATTCTTAAACTAAATTACTTTTTCGACTCAAGTTATCAATAGCAAGGGAAGCTTTTAAAATTGAATTATCGATGGATTCAAATGTGTGCGCATTGCTAATGAACCAGTTATGGTGAGGATGGAAGTATAGACCCTCTTTGGCACATAATCTGCAAAACTCTTGGATTTTAAAAAGGTTGGAATCTCCCTCTATAAATGGATATGGCATGGATGATGGACCAGTCATAGTTAAGGGAAAGTTTTGTTTTTTAGCTACACTTTCGAGCTGATCACAAAAGTATTTTCCCTTGCTAAGTACTTGTTTGGCAACCCCTTCTCTCTCGGATATCTTTAAGGATGAGATAGCTGCTGCCATGGCAACCGCGTCGTTCCAGCAACTTCCAGTCAAAAAGACTTCTGCAGATGCTAACTTATGCTCGGCTTTTCCCACGCAAGCAGAAATGGCGTATCCGTTCCCAAGTCCTTTTGAGTAAACTGCAAGGTCCGGAGTGAAATTAAAAAAACGGTGGGATCCACCATCATGAAGGCGCCCACCTGCTCGAACATCGTCAAGAATCAAAAAGGCTTCCTCCTTATTACAGGTAGCACTTACTTTTTCCCAAAACCCAGCAATAGGCAATTCTGACCTTTGGAACGATGGGTGATGATAGGGAGTCAAGATGACTGCAGCAATTTGGTTCGGGAACTTTTTGAATAATGAACTCAGATGGTCAGGATCATTCCAATTAAACTCTAGTATTTCTTGCCGGTCAGAAGGAATTCGACCACCGAGACCGGGGTCACACCATGAATCGACACCATGATAAGCACCCTTTGCTTTTATAATATATTTTCGCTTGGTTTTTTCTCTCGCTACTCGAATAGCCCAAGTAGTTAAATCGGAACCATTTTTGGCAAAAACTGCCCAGTCTGCAAAATCTATTTTTTGCACAAGAATTTCTGCCAGTTCTACCATGACTTCTGATGGTTGGTTGAAGACTGTACCCATCTCTCGTTGAATGGTTGCAGCCCTTTCGATCTCTACATTGGAGTATCCATGTAAAATAGCACCAAAACCGCACATGAAATCAATCCACTCCTTTCCATCCACATCTTCGAATGTATATCCACTCGCTTTCTTACAATAATGAGGGAAACAGTCAGGCAATCCTGCCGCAGGAGCAACATGACCATAGATTCCTCCTGGTATTACTTTCTTGGCTCTCTGAAAAATTAGCTCTGAATTAGATTTCATGCTCAAAGCGTTTTAGGTATGGGAACTTCTTTCATTGCAAGCCTTGAAATGTAGCTGAATTTTTCGATTAAAGGAATCCTTCCTCTAATCAAAACATTCTTCTCAGCAGCGTCAACCAAGGGATCAATTTTGCCCAATGCTCCACGGTAGGCAGTGTTCAGATCTTTAAAAGTTACGACAATAGAAGGTTTTTCTTGCGTATTGCGATTACTCGTTTGCCAGAAGTTATTGGTTGAACATGAAACACTACCTAAGAACTCTTCCTTAAGGTAAAAGTCTATCTTACCAGATTCATCGGCCATGATTGATTTAGAATAAGAATGGAAATTCAAATAACAAACAGCGGTTTCCAATCCTGCTAGCATCAGAATCCTTACCTGTTCCATAGTATGTTTCTTTTTTAAATAAACCCTTCTTATCATGATAAGAGTTAGAAGTGCACCCAAGCTTTTAATTGGTTTTTTTAAAAGGCATGCGATTTTTGGGATGGCAAAGGTGCCACCTGCGACACAGACCAAATTCACATTCGAGAAAATCAAATTATTTTCCTTGGTCAAAGAAATCCAGGATGGACCTTGGAGTTTGGGTTGCAAACATTGTACCCAAATATTTTGCTCTATCATTTCCTTGCTTGCTGCAGACAGCGAGCAAGCTATTGCCCAAGCAGATATTTGCTCTTTGGCAGGATGATCATTTTTCATTTCCAATCCTCTCAATGATTTCAAGGATGCTGGGTTCACTGGGAAGAGTGACTCCAATAGCTGAAATTTCTTTTTCTAAGCATAACGGAAACTGCTCAGGCTTAGAAATAATCGAAGCTTTACATCCATGTAATTTCCAATAATTAATATTATTTGTTTCTTGAGGCATCACTCCTCCGCAAATATTGAAGATGATGGGAGTATGCATTGCAAGTGCCTCTGCACTTATACCTGCCCCCGGTCTAGCTAATAGGCAACATGTTTTACTTAATAAGGAAACCATTTCTTCAGCCCCTACCTTGAGGAGAGCAATAATTATTACCCCCTTCCCTAAATGCATTGAATTTAAATCTTTTTGTAATTTTCGATTTTCACCGCAGAGAGCTACAATTTGTTTTACATTAGAATTTCTCAAAGATTTGTTCATTTCCCTACAAATTCTCAAATGGTTGTTTGTCCCATTAGCGCCCGTCCCAAGGGTAACAAAGTTCTCTCTAGGATTAATGCCCATAGACTTAAGTATGATCTTGGAATTTCGTTCGACTTTATCTGAATTTGTATGAAACGCTTGCCTTAGCAGCAATCCACCCACCCGCACTTTTGAAGGGGGCATGCCTTTTCTTATTGCGGCCTCACAAGTTGATTCGAACGGACCAGTAAATAAATCAGCTTTTGGGTTGATCCAGTGTCTGCTGAATCCTTTTCCATCTGCAAACTCACCGCAATATATAATGAACTTCGATTCTGGGAAACATTGTTTTGTTATATCAAGATAGGCATGATTTAGGTGAGCGTGAACGCTTACCAAGACTTCAGGCTTAAAATCTTCAATAAATGATTTGAAGTGATTTCTTCCAATGAGAAGCCTACTACTCCGATGTAAGTAGGCACACTCAAGGAATTTAAAATACAGGGAATGACACCACGGTGCCTTTTTCTGGATAAAATTATAAAGGTTGGTACCAAATCTGTAAAGAGCACTAGTTTGTTCCAAAGGGTGGAAAACTTCTGCAGCATATCCTCTTTTGATCCACCACTCCTTTAACGCGAAAGCTCTCATGTCATGCCCGCCTCCAGTAGAGGAACTAAGTATAAGCAGGTTCATGATATCTGGAAATTACTAAACTTAAATTCTTAGAAAGGAAAAATTTCTAAAAGATTTTAATTTTTGCTATTCTAACTCGTGAATAAATAGACCGCTCCTTAACTTTGGTTCAAACCATGTGGTCTTAGGAGGCATGATTTCACCTGCATCTGCAATGGAAATAAGCTCATCCATGGAGACGGGGAATAGGGCAAAAGCAACTTTCATTTCTTTTGAGTCAACCCTTCGCTCTAATTCATTTAATCCGCGAATTCCTCCTACAAAATCGATCCTTGTATCCTTACGTAAATCTTTAATTCCCAGAATGGGACTGAGAATTTTTTCGGATAAAAAAATTACATCTAAGTCCGCTTTTGGATTTTCGGTAAAGTTCCTGTCCTTCGGTTTCAGCGAATACCACTGATTTTCAAGATACATGGAAAATATTCCTTTTTCATTAGGCGGAGAAGCTTCATGAAGCTTTGTAATGTAGAATGTCTTTTCGAGTTCAGAGATGAAATCAATTGGGCTTTTACCGTTAAGATCTTGAACGACTCGATTGTAGTCGTAAATTTTTAATTGATCATCTGAAAAAAGAACTGCCATAAAAAAATTATATTCCTCGGTTCCGTTGTGATGGGGGTTATCATCTTTCTTTTTTTGACCGACTCTCGCCGCTGCGGCAGTTCGGTGGTGACCATCTGCTACATATAAATTTGGTACAGCATTAAATTCAAATTCTATGAGGGAGATATCTTTGTCATCATTTACGATCCATAGTTCGTGCCTAATTTCATCCTCAGAAATAAAATTATAGACAGGTTCAAAATTTACAATTTTCTGAATAAGAAGATTAATATTCTGTACGCCACGATAGGAGAAGAAAACGGGTTCAGCATTAGCATTTTGAGTTTCAACATGTCGAACTCGGTCGTTTTCTTTTACGGTTCTCGTAAGTTCATGCTTCTTGATTCGACCTTCATAGTACTCTTGGTAATCACAGCAACCCACAATTCCAGTTTGCTCCCTACCCTCCATGGTTAGCCTATAAACATAATATGAGGCTTTTTGTTCTTTAATTAAATAACCCTTGGAGGATAACTTTTTTAAATTTTCTAATCCTTTATCATAAACTTTCTGATCATAAGGATCAATCTCTTCAGGAAGTTCGATTTCAGGTTTAATCACTCGCAAGAAGGAAAGATTATTGCCCTTTGCCTCATCCTTCGCCTCCGCAGCGTTCAGAACATCATAAGGACGGGAAGCAATGTCTTTTGCAAACTCCGGTTTTGGTCTTAGGGCTTTAAATGATTTAAAGGTGGCCATGATTCAGATTTTTGAGAGAACGAACTATCAAAGATGAATGTGAAAGCTTACTTCTTAGAGTCTTGATTGGCTGCTTTTTTTGCCTTGAATTGTTCAATCAGCTTTTTCGCAGATCCCGCAGCAAGTGTACTTTTAAGCAGACCAGTTTGCTTTGGCATTCCCGAAACAGCAGCAGCTTGGTTGGAGGATTGTATTTCCTCCAGAATTTCTCTTCTAAAAATTGAAATTGACCGGGGTGCTGAGATTCCAATTTTAACTGAGTCTCCTTCAATTTTAGTAATCGAAATTTCTATTTCATCACCAATTTTGATACCCTGCTCTACTTTACGAGATAAAATCAACATGATCTCGAGAAAGAAAAATTAGAGTTCCTCTCCACCGACATCAAGGATGTGCCGTGCGGAATAATCTTCATGATTATTTATAATACACTGCTTTCCTAACAAGGTTCTACGATTCACAATGATCGGACCTACAAGGTTCAGGGAAATTTTGTTTGATTGTTCCGGAAGCAGGGTGACAATATTTAGGATCATGGTATCTTCGGGACCTGTGATTCCCAACACCTGAATGTCACCATCCGCAATTTCTACGGAGTAGTCTGGGAGAACTCCGCCGGGTTCTAGTACAACAAAAGCCAAACCATCTTCTTTTTCCTCCCTTAGCCACATAAAAGGCAACTCTTCTTCGTCAAACATGAGTTCCATGGAGCGAATCTGAGAAAATCCAAAAAGACCTTCGGGCAAAGAAAGTTTATTACGTGAATTCGAACCTTCCAATTCTGGGTTGTTCGACTCCTCACCTAAATTAAGTTTCATGATTTGAAGTATGCAGGTTTTTTTTTATAGGTAGTTAAGTAGTGATGTATTGAGTAACTGAGCACCCACCTGCATGGCGGCTTGGTATGCGGTTGAAACCCGTGATAACCTCATAATGGTCTCAGAAAGATCAACATCAAGGTCGCGGGAAATTCTTTGATCTAATTGCATGAAATAATCTTCATCGTGTGCTCTAACGGTTTCCATTCTTACCATATTGGCCGAAAGCTGCCCCATTTTATCAATGATATTATCTTCCAACTTGATCAGCTTTTTTTCTGAATCCTCAACTTCTTGAGAGTAATAAGAAGGAGTTGCGTTGTTCAATCCTTCCCTGAGTTCGATCAAAGTATTTACCACATTACCCAGTTCAGCTGTATTGCCATCTGCTGAATTTAAAAAGGATGATATCTTACTCTCTTTGCCAACATAAAACTGGGAGTTGTTCTCCGAGCCCATGTAGGAAACATTAACGATCTGTCCTTGTTCATTTCTGTGATCTAAAAAGGTTTTAGAACCGGTAGCAAAAGAGAATGTATCTCCAATACGGGGGCCAGTTGGAGCTATTGTTGTGTTGGGGTCACCTGTCAATTCAAACCCTGCAATTCGGTAGGGACCAGGATCATTTGGATTTTCCTGCCACAAAATAGTTGCCTCTAATGTTTCGTCTCCAACTTGGACTGTGGCTTTGGTGAAATCTGGAGGAATGATTCCATCGGAAAAGAAATAACGACCAGGATTCTCAACTTTTAATCCAGCGATATTGCCATTAATATCAACCACAGCTTTGGCAGTCGCATCTGTTCCAGCTGCACCTGCCGAGGAAATATTTACAGATGGTGCGTCATCACGGGTGGCATCGAATTGTAAAACATGCTGGAGAGGGTTTTCTACAACCTCCCAGATATAATTTGCAACCTGTGACTGGCCGTCGGCACTTGGAATAAGATTAGAATCCGGATAAATGAGATTAGTGGAGCCAAGAAAATCGGCCGAAGGTAAGAAATTATTAAAGTCATCCCTGAGGCTTCGATAGTACTGGCCATCATAAAGAACAATATCACCACTATTGTAAGTTACATTTGAGGACCACTCGGTTCCTTGTCTTGAAATTTGGGCGGGTACTTCGATCAGTTTATTACTTAGGAGTAACTCATCTATGTCTGTTTGATCACTTACATTAAGAGTCTCGGTTGCAACATAATAAGAATTTTCTTCTCGGTGATAAAGATAATCACCAGTATTTAAACCTATGGGTTGTAGCAGTTGATTTTGAGTAGAGAAGACTTGTTCCTCTCCGGCTTTTGGCAGGGAAGCGAGTTTAAAAACGGTGCCATCACTTCGGGCAGATGCTTCGGTAAGAGGAATAGTAGAAGCTGAAGGATTGATGGGATCAAAAGTACCAGTTACGGTATTTGAATTTTCGGTGGCAATGTAGTACTTCTCGGTTGTTTCATCATACAAATAATCACCTTTGTTTAAAACTAAATTTTCATTAGCGTTTATTTCTACTATATTAGGTGGAAAGTTATCTTGTATAAATGACCATAATGTTTTGTCGCCGTTTTCAAGGTTGGTTCCGTCTAAAGAAACAAAATAATTTCCTTCGTGCTGCACTACTGGTTGTTCGTAGGTGATCACTTGACTCGAAATAATCTGACTGCCCTCAGGTGCAGCTGCTAGCCTGTATTCTTGAGTTTGGTGATCAAAATACACCATTCCTTGAGATTCAGAACCTTTTACCTCGTAGGTAGTAACCGGGTAAAAAATAGTTTTTACCTTTTCATTCGCCATAGTGGTAAGGTCACTAGGTTGTGCATCAACAGGAAGTGAATCGGAGAAAAGAAGGATATCTTGGTTTTGAACTGAAGCGTCACTAAAATTATCAAAAAGACGACCGTCTAGAGATAAGAAGAATTCTTTTTGAGTTAGTCCTGTCGCCTCAAGTTCCCAATCTTCTCTGTCTACATTGTAGCCAGATGGTAATTCTTTCCAATAAGTAGAACTATCAACTACCGGTTTGTGATTAAAATTATCATTGATTTGAGATTCCCAAAGTTTTCCTTCGAATTCAATAATGTTTCCCAATTCATAGGATTGTAATCGTTTCCATGGGCTGGAATGGGTCATGGATAACTGAGAGGTACCTGCGGCTGATTCTATGCCAACGGCAATGTTTTGGGTCCATGCTGGGGCAACTGAATCGGTAGGAATGGATCCATCCGCAGATTCCTGAATGACGGTATGGGTTGCATCAAGGAGGGAAGCATCGAGTAGATTAATCGGTTCACCAGTTCCTTCATCGGTCGCTTGGAAAGCGGACTCCCTAAAATAATTTCCCGCCAGATTGGGGTTAGTAATTTCATTTACCACCGCATCGGTAACATTTGTTGGAATGGTAACACCAGCAGCATCAAGGGCAGTCAGGGTGGATCCTAAAGAAACCCAGTTGTCAGAAACATCAGGGTTTTGATCATCAAAATTATTCGCAGTTGGATCTTGGGATGTAGTGGCGGAAGTCGATTGATAATAAACACCTTTATACCTGACCACATCACCTAGGGCATAATCATCCACCAACCAATTTTTACTAAGAGCAGTAACAGAAGCCTGATTAAATTCATAGAAATCGGAACCTTGTTGTACCACTTGTCCAACTTGGTAGTCAGAATTTGAATCGAATTCACCACTCATGATGGATTGGGCAACGATAATTCGTTTTTGATCATTCTTAGCTGCATCTTCAGCAGAAAACGAATTGGACACATTAAAGGTATTTGTATCGTTAGGATTATGCGGTATGTCACCGGCACTATTTTCAGCTGAAACGACTTTATGCCAAGTTCCAGCATAGAATGTGTAATCATCCAGTGCGTATTCTCCCGATACCCATGTTCCCTTCACTGATTCGTCAAATTCTACAAGCCGTGGGTTTGTCGCACTTGAAGAAATATCATAAACGCGATCCCCTCCATTGTAGGAAGAAAACTGATACCACAGGGGAGCATTTTCTAAACCTGAAAAAACATAGTCATCTACTTGCTTTTTTTCTGACTCTGTCAATTCATTGTATAATTTTCCGTCAAAGATGGAAGCAGCCCTTTGGTTTCTTTTTTCCTCAATTTGATTTGGATAGTAATGGTTCGGATCCCAGCGAGTCAGATAATTGGCCTTGGCATTATACTTCTCCCCCACGGTTCCAGAAACAACTAGGTCTCCATTGTTGGAGATTTCAGAATACAATGTGACTGATTCATTACGAGGATCAGCCTGTCCAGATGAGCCACGGACAAAAGCTCTGTATGAAAGATTGTCTTCTACCCTTGGAGAGTCGACTAAAAGTTTTGTATCGTTATTAATCAGATCACGAACAACCTCGGTTATTTTATTTGTGGTGAGGCCATCTGTCTTTGCTTCCACCACATATTCACGACCATTGAGGCTAATTACAACTTGCTCCCCTGCTTTTATTTGCCGAAGGCCATCCGTGCCAACTTCTCCAACAAAACTTGAGTTTAAAGAAAAAATAGAGCTTTGTTCTTTTCCGAGTTGAACCTCGGAGTTTCCAAATTCAGGCTTAAGTTGAGTACCAGCAAAAAGAGATCTTCCTCGGTGCCGTGCATTAATCCGGTTGAGAGACTCTTCAATAAGTTGGTCTATCTCATTTCCATATGTCTCCATTGCAGGACCATTGAGACTGGAACCTGCAACTCTAGAAATCTCTTGAGCCCTCTGATTAAGTTCTCTAAGATTATCAAGGTTGAGATGACCTGCATTCAAGAATTCTGAAGCGTAAGAAGCATTTCTTTGATACTGAGCAAGCTTACCCTTTTCAGTATCCAAACTAATTACCCGACCAAGGCGCATGCCATCATCTTCTGGAAGGGTGATTTTTTGTCCGCTCGAAATCTGTTTGTCTAACTTGTAGCGCTGCAAGTCTAAGTTACGAATTGTATTCGTAATGGAATCGGAAACGCTTAGATTTGGAAGACGCATGCAAAAAATTATTTAACGAGCCCTAGGACGACAAGTTCCAACATTTTGTCGAGGGTATTAAGCACTCTTGCTGAAGCCTGAAATGAGCGTTGAAATTGCATTAGGTCAGATACTTCTTCATCAATAGAAACTGAACTAACAGCTCTTCTCTGGTCTAGTAAAAGAGTCTCAAGAGATTTTTGGTGTTCAAGGTTGTCATTTAGATCAGACAATGAGTTGCCAATGTCAGCATTCATAGTTGAAATATGGTCGGTTAAGTCACCTTCATTAGCAATATCACCTATTGCAAATGCCACATCATTTGCTCCTTCAGCAAAATCATGAGTTGATTTTAAGTTTTCCACGGTAAGGTCATTATCAACTCGAAGGCTGGTCGCTAGGTTCCAATCATTTTGCAAAACGGCGTCGAAAGAGAAATTATCGCCAATTATGAAAGCTTTTTCTCCCTGCTCAATTCGAAATGGAATCGTTTCATAGCCTAGCAACAGAGATCTGCCATCATCATCCGTACCCGTTAGATTATCTTCTCCGGGATAGGTTGTATCGAGTTCAAGAGTTACATGTTGCATTCTTCTGGCGGAGGAGTAAAACTGATAAATATCAACATTGTCAGGGTCATCGAGAAACAGCTTTAGTTCATCGCTTTCTCTTATTAGTGCTTGATTTGGAACTTCTTCTGGAAATATAGGAGTTGTGTTAACAATGGTGAAAGTATCTGATTCGGCTGTAGGTAATGTCATATTAACCTCTTCTCTGAAAAGTTGAAGTTCCCCATTTCCTTCTACACCATATAGACCATATTCTTCCTCCATGATAAGATTATTTCCGGTAACAGGTCGGGTTAGGAAAGCGTCAAAACCAAAAAGATAACCACCTTGATCATCATCCGGGTTGTAAATATCATTTACTTTGGTGACGAAATTGGAGACGAGATCATTAAGGTTGGTTCTAAATCTTTCCATTTCGTTAGACCTTGCTGATTGGTAACCATGGATCGAACCAGCAGATAGATTTAATTCAATACCATCTGAAAAAATCGCATCAGAAGAAGGAAAAGAATTTCCAGAATTTATGATATTAAAAGTGGTGATTTCACCATTTTTAACCACTGCTTCTGCAATGCCGATATTAACTTCTTGCAAGACTCCATTTGCAGTATCATGGCCAGATGATGAGATTTTTCTAATGAAGTTTGTCGGGTCATCTATCGAATTTAGCTTTGGTTTAAAAACATGAAAGTTACTTGACCATTGACTATCAGATGGGTCAAAAGATGCAATTTGTACGGGGTCCGAAATGATTGCCGGAGAGGAGTCTACCACAAAGTGTTGTTGAGTCTCTTCGTCATAGTAAACTTCATCATCAAAGAATTGAAGAGAGGCTTGTCCCCTATTCAAAGTTTTAACATCTGAGTCCACAAAGGAATTAAGTCTTACAAATGAATTTGAGTTGGCGAAATCAGGAACCTCTCCATCTGGGATATCTGCAACGGTTAAGTAATACATGGGCTTGTTATTACTACCCAGACTCGAAATTATTTCGCCTTTCGTGTATGAGATTTCACCATTTTCGTCAGTTGTACCTTCTGATTTTGAATTAGTCTCGGAAGGTAGGTTTTGACCAATTACCCACAGACTCCCAAGGGTTTGATCCCCGGTAACCAACTCTCCTTCAGTTCCGTCTTGGTTGGTTGTAGCAAGAATATTGGAGAGATCAGTACCTTTTTCAAGGTTTTGAAAGGCTTGGTAATATGTATCTTCGTATTTGATTACTTCTCCGGCCAGATAAGTCCGGCTAGCTAAACCATTGGTGCCTAATTCTTCCGAGACTGCAGAAACCTCAGCAGTAGCTTGGAGATACTTTCCTTCGTAATAGATCTGTTCACCTTGTTGAAAAGATTCAATGTCGGAATGCCGTTTTTTGATTTCTTGAACCTGGCCATTGGGCCAAGTTGTAATTTTCATGAATTTTAGGGTGTCAGATACATCATCCCCTTTTTGGGTATTGGTAAGAGCTTGGTAATAAGCATCACCTTGGTAAAATACATCCCCTTGCATTCTGGCAACTTCAGATAAAAAGGGAACTGTGTTCGCCACGCTCCCTCCAGTAACAGATGAGAGTTCATTTCCATCGTCAACAGGTGCATCTATTCCTGCCGCTTGTACGGCAATATTGTTGGCTTCTGCTTGTGCCTCAGTCTCATCGCCATTAACTGCTACACTGACGAGAGGATCACCTTGATTAACTTCATCTCCTTGAGCAACAAAAACTTCTTCGACTGTCCCGCTTTTCGGTGCTGAAACTAACTCACCAGTTTCTGTTTCTACTAAATTTGTGGTGGGCTTTGGAGGAAGAAGCGAAATAAGAATTGGACCCTCTGAATCATTGTAAAGTGAACCACCATCTAAAACCTCAAATCTACCCAAGTTACCATCTGCATCAATTTTAGCACGAACCTTTGCCTGGGTTCCATTGGGATCGCTGGGAGCTGCAATAACAAACTCTTGGCCCCAATCATTGGTTATGTTTTTGGGCCCCATTGGATCTAAAAGGTTGACTTTCTCATTGGCTGAGCCTTGGGCATATAAGTTGATGAAGCCAGAGGGCAGACCGCTTTGGGGGTCGAGGTCTTCTTCCACCTTAAAATCCATTAATTGAGATAATTCCTCTAGTAGAGCTTGCCTGCGGTCACGATAGGTAACCGCTTTACCCTTATCTTGAAGTTCAAAGCGACGAACTTGCTTATTTACTTCATGCAGTTGAGCCAATACTCGATTTACATCATCGACTGACCTTCGAACTGTTTCTGAAAGATCCTCTTCAATGGAATCCAAACTACTTCCAGCATCGTTAAATCTCTTAACTAAAGTCCCAACCTTATTAAATAGCTCTTGCTTGATTGTGGGTTCATCAGGAGAAGCCGACAATTCCTGAAACGCATTGAAGAAATCATTGAGTGCACGGGTAAGGCTGCCTGGGGCGAGATCACTGTCGTGGAGGTCATCTAGGCCAACATTAATTCCACTTCGCGTAATCGTTTCTCCAAGTGCACCCTGGAGGAGATCGAGAATTTCTTTACGAGCCTCCAAGCTAGCAGTTTCAGAAAGTTCGTTCACAACCCTCTTGTCGAGCAGTTCACTCCGGGCATGATCCAAACCTGCCGCTTCCAGTCCTGAGGTTTGGAGTTCGCCAAAGCTTCCATACATTACACCTTCCCTAGCCAGAACGCGTTGCCTAGCATAAGTCTCATCATTGACATGGGCCAAGTTCTGACCAGCAATCTCAGCAGTTTTTGCGTGGTAACGCAAAGCCTCACTGTTCTTGCTGATTTCTCCGAGTAAAGACATAAGAATAAAAAAAGTTTATGCCGATTCGTTTATACTAGATCGACCGCCAGCAAGATTATGTACATTTCCACTACGACTATAAGTTTTGGAGTGGGAACTTGGATTAGTAATACTTAGGATTTGGTCGGTTACTTCAGATAGTCGGCTTAATAATCGTTGGTTTTGCTCTATTTTTGACCTAACCTTGGTGATCAGATTATTGATTTCCTCAACTAAGCTTTCAAACATAGGCTGAGTCACATCTGGAAAATGAGGAATCAGTTCGGATAGGTTGGATTCCTGGGATATACCAAAAGTATTTGCCAAGCTAGAGACAAAACCCTGCCTTCTCTTCTGAAGGATTTGACTTGCTTCCATTTGGGTCTGAACGGTCTGATTTATTTCCAGCAGGCTTTCAGGTCTGCGTTCTAAAATACTTTGTTGTTGTGCTGAGAGTAGACCAAGAAGGCTACCATATTCTTGCAGCTCATCACGAAGTAGTACAAGTAAGTCTTCCCAAGTAAATGAAAGATGAGGTACAGTGGTTTGAGCGTAAGTTGACATGACAGATTAAAGATTTTTACTTTTTGCTTCTGTGATGGGCGAAGCTTGATTGGACAATTGTTGTTGCAGAATATTGGAAATCCCAAACCCGCCACCGCTAGCAATGCTTTCGGAAATTGCATCAGTAAAAAAGTGGCGGTACATTCTGTGGGCGTTTCCGTCTTCGTTGAAAACACCTTTGAACATTGGTTTCAGTGCTTCCTTTAAGAATTGTTTTACAAGTACAGATTCAAACTGTTGGCTGACTGCAGCAACTTTTTGACTTTCAGAGGCATGTTTCGAGTGAGCCATCTCCATAAGCATGGAAGAATCCATGCCAACATACTTGTTTCCGATGTCGTTTGTTTCCATTTTAGTTGATGATTAACTCGGCTTGTAACGCGCCGGCATTCTTTATGGATTGAAGAATCGAAGTCATTTCTCGAGTGGTCAACCCGAGTTTGTTCAAAGCGGATGCGAGCTCATTAACAGTCGAGGCTCCAGGAGGATCAAGTTCGTCAAGAGCCTCGAATCTACCAACCTCTTCAATGAGTTCTGCGTTTTCTCCTTGGATGACCGCAGTTGCTCCTTGAGAGAATGGTAAAGGCTGGCTAACTCCAGTTGTTGGGTTAAGGAAAATTGTAATATTACTACTACTTACAGCAACGGGTGATATACGGACATTTTGAGTTGCGACAATCGTACCTGTTCTTTCGTTGATAATTACTCGGGCTGGTACATCTGGCTTAACATCGATTGCACCGATCGCTGCAATAAAGTTGGTAGACTGCCCACGGAAATTCTGGGGAAGTCTTATATTTACCAGTCCTCCATCTTCAGCGATGGATGTTCCAGGATAGAATTTATTAACTGCATCAGCAATTTTAACCGCGGTCAAGTGGTTGGGCGAACGAAGGAGTAAGTCGATTGAACCAGCGTTAAGTATGTTGCTTTCGATTTCTTTTTCAACGAGAGCACCATTGGTAATGATACCTACAGTAGGATGATTCACTTGTACATTCGCTCCACCAGCGTTACCTGCGGATAGACCTCCGATAGAGACCGCACCCTGAGCAACCGAGTAAACTTTACCATCAGCTCCTTGAAGTGGAGTCTGCAAAAGAATACCCCCTTGCAGGGAATCAGCATTTCCAATCGAAGAAACGGTAACATCCATTCTTGAGCCCTCTTTGGCAAAAGGGCCGATGTTTGCAGTCACCATTACCGCTGCAATGTTTCTGGATTTATCGGCTTTGTCAGCTCGAATACCTAGGCGTTCAAGAGCGTTTAAGATACCAAGTTCGGTATATTCAATTCTTGAATCTCCTTGTCCTGCAAGACCAGTCACGATACCATAACCGAAGAGTTGATTACTTCTTGCCCCTCTAATATCGGTTAAGTTCTTGATTTGTGCTCCATAAACAAAAGGAGCCCCTGCTAAAAAAGAGAGGCAAAAAGCAACAGCGATTTTAATTCTGGATAACTTCACGGTAATTTTAGAATGGGTTAAGAATCGCGGCAAGTCTTTGGTACCAACTTTCTTTTTGAGCATCATTAAGGCTTCCTTTTGAGACAAATTCGATTTGAGCATCTGCAATGAACTGAGATGAAATGATATTTCTGTATCTCAGACCATCTTTGAAACCAAATCCGATATCTTCCTGTCTAATAATTCCCTTCAAGACAGCATAGTAACTTTCTCCGGAAAAAGTAACCATCCTAGCTCCTTCGATAATAAGGTTTCCATTGGGTAAAATGTCGATCACCACAACCGAAACTCGTCCCTTAAGATCTTGGGTATTAGCAATCGAACCTCCTCCCTGGTTAGAGGTTTTGGTTTCTATCTCTGTGGTTGGAAGTCCGCCATTGTGAGTCCCCATCTTACTGTTTGCAAAAAGGAAGCTGGTAACTGCATTTTCGATTTGAGACTGACGATTACGAACTGAATTCTGAGAAGCTGCTAGGGAAGAACTTTCAGATACATCGATTGTAATCAAATCGCCAATTGAATATGCTCTTTTTCCAGCAAAAATACTTCTTTGGGAATTGGTACTTTTATTCCACAATGAGGCAGCTTGAACTTCCCAAATGAGTGATGAGATGCAAATGGCGAGTAGTATTTTGAACAGATTCATAAATGTACTTTTACACTATTTTCGTTGAGGACTTTGGCATGAAAAATTTTGTCGGAAGACAAGTTTTTTATTTTGACGAGTCCACCTTCCACACCGTCTTCCAGTGCCATACCTTTCATGGTAACATAAATACCATTGCCCGAGGCAAAAACATCGACGACTTTACCTTTTCTTACTAAAGTTACTTTTGCTAAGTGGTTCCAACGAATAGGAGAACTCGACTTGATGTTAGTTGCAAGTTGGTAACCATTAAGTTTAGCAGTGGCAGGAACTGCACCTGCATATTGCTTAAGAATATCAACTGGTCTTGAAGTAAACATCGATGAACTAAGCCTAGACCCTCGGTTCATTTGTTGAGTGCTGAAGAAAACATCGACATAATGAGCCAACCTCACAGGTTCAGCGAAATTACCAACAAAGGAGCCACGGTCCCAAATACTAAAGCGGACAAAAGTACTTGGGCAAAGTTCGTCAGGCATGCAGTCGTTAATTTTGACAATGAAACTGGGGCCGATCTCAATTTCTTTCCATTCGCGGGTAAGGTATGCTGAAATTTTTCCGCTTGATTGATACCTGTGTGCCAACATCTCACTGAGTTTTTTTTCTAGTAACGGACGGTTCAGCTCAACCTTACTGATTGCTGACAATTGAATGTCTTTATATCCAAGGTTTGAGGAAGGAGCTGTAAGGGCAGACGATTTGAGGAAGTGCTTCGTTTCGGAGTAAGGTTTTTGATTCCCAAAGGTTAAAGGCTCTAGGAATTTACCAACATCGCCTGAAAGAAAAGTAAATGCGGCAAAAAATAAAAATATAGGTGATTTGCGGCTCATCTACTAACGCTTCAACTGATTGACGCGAGCAAGCATGTCATCAGAGGTTTGAATAGACTTAGAATTAATTTCATAAGCGCGCTGAGCAATGATCATATTTACCATTTCTTCTACAACATTGACATTCGACATCTCGAGGTACCCTTGTTGCAGAACTCCAAATCCATTTTCACCAGGGGCACCGATTTCTGGAGCACCGCTTGCTTCAGTTTCAATAAATAAATTGCCTCCTTGTGCTTTCATGCCAGCAGGATTTGGAAAACGAACCAATTCAAG